>Ga0351952_1035_pt1 | contig 18871 bp, 22 predicted proteins | sample BONcelT113001H15_FD_205817 | JGI IMG/M metagenome (GOLD analysis project Ga0351952, IMG submission 205817) | Enriched cells from coal bed in the Powder River Basin, Montana, United States - BONCAT cells T11 rep3 HSBNCT.T11.300.1.H15 ... | reverse complement strand
ATGTAATAATCAATTGCATAGCATAATAAGTCTACATACTCATCATGTGTTTTCAATGGGAAGCCGCATACCTCATCAATGAATGATTCGTTCCAGTCGCCTTCTACAAGATACACCCGGCCACATTCAACCGAAGGGGAAGCAGCGTTTAGCCTGGTCTCTTTGCTGTCCGATGGGGAAGGGGTTTCAGTAACATTTAGCTTGGTTTCACGCTTGAGCTGTTGTATGACACTTTTTCCATTGGCTTTTGGTTCAATCCTAAGGGTTGATCGTGAATCGTAATTGTTTCCGCTTAGGTAACCCGGCAGGAACTTGATCAGGTCTGGAAACTCCTTGTATAGCTTTCTGGCGTCAAATATGAATAGGGCATTGTTGACGTATGTAGTGGCAATAATGCCTGAGGGGTCATTGTCTGACTTTTTCTTCTTTTCGTCATATGCTGTGTCGAGGAAGAAATGTACCGGTGCCCGGCCACGAATGGCCATGAACTGAGCCAGTGATATCTTTCTAAACCATTCCTCTTTGATGATGTTTCCACCCTCTACAGTCGGGGACTGGTCATATTGCCCGGCATATCCTTTACTGCCAAGGTCCACCTTTGCTTCATCAAGCACTTTTCGAGACAACCTTACCGGATCGAGCAGACCATCTATGTATCTCTCCTTCAATTCCGGAGGCTTGACGTTCTCTGAAGCTTCGGCCGGCAGACAGATATGCCGGATATTTTCTGTTTTCTTTTTGAGTAGATATCCGGTTGGATCGTCCTCATGCAGTCGCTGCATGATGGTAACCACAGGGGTATTTTCCTTGTTTACCTTACGTGATGACAGGGTTTTGGTATGATTGTTGGCTGCTAGCCTGAGACTGTCAGAGGTAGCTTGTTTTGGGTTCAGTGGGTCGTCATTAATGATAACATGTCCGTGCTTGCCGGTAATTGTACCACCTGTTGAGGTTGAGTATCTGGCCCCTGTCTTAGTGTTTTCATAGCTCCCTTTCGCTGATTTGTCAATTCTGATTTTTACCTCTGGGAACAGCAGCTTATACCTGTCACTGGTAATGATGTCCTTTGATTTGGAAGCGTGATCAATAGAAAGGTCTGCCGAATATGAATTTGTGATGATTCTCAGGGCCGGGTCTTGTGTCCATAGCCAGGCTGGCCACATCACCGTGACGATGGTTGACTTGGTGGTACCCGGGGGAATGTTTATGATGATGTCATATGGTTTGGGCTTACGTGCTACAATGGATTTTGAAAGCTCCTGTAGTTCCTGGCATAGGTACTCAATATGCCAGTTATAGACCGGTTCTTCTTTGATGATGACTTCCCAGAAAGTCCTTACAAAGTAGAAGAAGTCTTTTCTGCATTCACTTGCCTGTACACTTAGCGCCATTCTGATAACATTATCCGTTAACATTGAGACTTTCTGCTATTTTGAGCAATAGTTTCCTTTCTTCTTCTCCCAGCGTACTTGTGTCTACATCCATTGCAATTGGGGATCCATTAATGCCGCCTATCTCATGCCGTTCACTGTACCCTCGGTTCTTTCCTTTCGTTTTGAGGTAGAAGATTATAGCTGTTGTGTCCTCATTCTTGATTTTCTTCAGTAGTGCGGCCTCGGCCACATCAATCTGAAGTTCCTGTATATCCTCGGCCTTGCGTTTAAATTCCGGATCCTCTTTGCACCAATTGTAATAAGTGACCCTGCTGATGCCGGCCTTCTCACAGGCGTATGCGACAATTCCGGAAGTCTCCCGGAGACAGTCAAGCAGCTTTGCCTTTTTCTTCTTTTTCGATAGCCTTTCACCTTGCCTCATCGGGATAGTCTTTAGAATCCTCTAAAAGCTTCCCGGTTACAACCCTCACAGTCCTGTTCTTTGGGTCTCCAGCTATTAATATTTGATAAATCCTCCGGCATGTGTCTGATGTTGTTTTTGGGCTTACACGGGCGAATAACTTCTTCACCTGTTTGTACCCGGGGTATTGGTCTGGGTGTTGGGATGCCTTCTTTAATTCCTCCCTTAAGATTACACGATAGTCTTTGTCAATACTGAAATTATCATCCTGTCGAGAAGACCGGAACATATCCGTGTCCCAATAGAGCATTACAAGGTCTGCATTGGGCTCTCTCTTTACAATCTTCTCAAATAGGTTTGGGTAAAACTCGAGTACCTTTGGAAGGGTCTTAATGGTGTCAATGCTGAAAAATTGACTGATGCGCAGTTTGTTAACCGGCACGCCTGTTTTGTAGAGGTACAGGTAAGTCTCCGGAAACTTCAGGTTGTTTCTCTCAATATAAAGCCATACGTCATTGTCTCTCCAGTCATAGATAGGGTAGAGGAACTTTGACTTATGTTGACCGGCAATTGATTGCCTTCTTTGGACAGACTCATAGACTCTAAGGCCAACCATCTGGTAAATATTCTGAAACAGGTACTTTGAAAAAGCCTGGTAAGTCATACCAAGTGAGAAGTCCTTGTGATGTCTGATAGCGAATTTGGGCATAGGACGAATCCACAGATCTTCCTTGCCAGGTTCCCAACAAATGAAGCTCTCGTCATTCTCCAGACGGTTGCAGCAATTGTAATGCTTGATCGGCAGACAGAACCAGTAGAACTTTGCTCCCAGAGATAGAAACAGGGACCGCCACTCTATAACGATCTGTTCAAAATCCGGGTAAATACCTTCTTCATCATAGAAAACAACAATTAACCTGCTGAAGTCAATGTTATACTTCTGCATGGTTTTGATAACAATATCAGCCATGCAAATAGAGTCCTTTCCACCGGAGAAGGACATGCTTATGTACTTGTGCTTATTGAAGGATTCCAGAACCCTTCTCTCAGCTGCAGTTACAACATCAACATCGAGCGTTTTCGTTTTCATTGATACCTCCTCAGAACCTCTGCCTTATTGAATGTTTGGCGTTTGATAACTGTTTTCAGGAATGTCTCCCTGTCAATCTTTGACAGCCGGAAGATCTCCTCACGGCTCATTCCGATCTCTTTTGAAATTTCATCCACCGTCTTGCCTTTGTCGAGCAATGACTTGACTATGTTCTCCATGGGTTCAAGAAGATGTGTTCCCCGGGCCCGGTTAAAGGTGACCGTACCGTACATGTTCTTACTTTCGTCCTCATGGGCCACAATGACAACAGGTATTTTGCCACCTAGTATTGTTTTCAGAGGCTCTCTTCCGGAGACAAGCCAGCGATGGAACCCGTCAATGATTGTGTAATCAGGACGAATTACGATAGGGAAACAGAAGCCGTTGGTAAGTATGGATTGCATCAAAAGCTTGAGGTTTTTCTCAAGAACTTTGTTAGGGTTGTAGTCATTAGGACGAATCAATTCCCTGTTAATGAATTGCATCTCCCTGAGTGGCTTAAATAGGTCTTTTTCCATGATCAGAAATTGATTAGTTGTCCGCAGTGTGGGCATGTCATTGTCCTTACTCCGCTCATTCCGGCTTCGATGTTTTCAAACTGTGCATCAACAGCGGCTTCATGTTCCGGAGTGAAGTTGTCGCCTCTTTGCGGTGGCTTTGTGAAGTCAACCCCCATATTGTCTGGCGATATCTCATTGATGATCGTGTCGAGGTACTCAGGGGAAAAGCCGATGATATCCAGTTCCCCGATCTGCTTGATGATCTTCTCAACCTCCGTGAAGTTCACATAACTCATTGACTGAATCTTGTTGTCTTCAATGAGAAGCTTCATCTTTTGCTTTTCAGTGAGGCCTCGTATGATGGTTACCTTGGCTGTTTTCTCTCCCTTTTTCTCAAGGGCCAGACGTTTACCATGGCCACAGAGTATCTGATAATCTTCATCACAGATGATCGGATAATACTGACCGTATCTTTCCATGCTCTGTACCAGAGCATCAATTTGGGCGTGTGTATGTGTGTTGGGATTTCCAGGGAAGTCCTTGAGAAGAGACAGGTTAAGGGTTGTTTCTTCATGTTTTACTTTAGCTTGCTTTGCCATGATTTTGGAGTATTGATTTTGCTTCGTTGAAATAATCTGCTGCAATGTGTAATGTCTCCGGACTGATTTGGTAAAGCAGTTCCCAGGAATGTTCGCGGCCAAGGCTTGAAGTCTGAACCGGCCAGACCCCGGTGCCGTTTATCCATCCTTGAGGATCATCATAGATTGGTGGAAGATTCCTGTTCTTGTAATAGTGGCATACTGCCAACACATGTTCATGCTTCCAGTGTGCGATAGGTGAAAAGCGGGTTACACCAGACTTATCGGTGTATATGTTCTGGCCACCGGAACCGGTATAATTGCCGTCCTGATGTCTGCGGCCAAGACAAATAATGTCAAGACTGGCATTTTTGTAGAAATCCTTTTGTGCTGCATGCTGAATGAGAGAGTACCAGGTTGCAAGATGCTTTGAATCCTCAGGAAATACCATATGGGGGTTTTGAAGCAGCCATTGATATCCAATGTTGGCATCCCATGTGACAAGTCCCGCGGGTTTGTTCAGGTGAATCCAACTCAGGTAGTGAGGATATTCCAGAGCCTGAGACAAGCCAATAACACAACTTCTGATTCCGGAGAGCTCACAGACGACCTGTAGGGCGATGCTGTCTTTTCCACCAGACCAGGCATAACCTGCTTTCTTGTTAGCGGTTTTTGATCTGATTGTTAAAACAGCATCAGCAACGAGGCTTTCAATATGGTCACGGGAAACAACCTTTTCGATGTTATCCCAAAGCCTTTGAAAAGCCTCATTGCTGGCAGTTTGTTTTCTGCCTGGTGTCAGGACTTTTTGCATCAGATATGTATCGCTGTTGAAAGAGTGAATGAATCTGTGCCGGAATCGTACCTGAATTGTAACCATGACAGGTTAGTTAGTTTCACACGGGCATTGGTTACAAATCCTGGTCGGTCCCTGATCGAGTAACCGGCATTAACGATGAGATGTTTCCATGCATAACCCGCGAGGATCTGTAATCGGTCATTGATTAAAAACCCGTCACTGCGGTATAGGTTATCCCATGTGAAGTCAACCATATAGCTTTTGAGTTTGACTGTTCCGGAAACCGTCTCGCTGAATGATTCTGTCTTGAGGTCATAAATTGACCTGAAGAGCAGGTAATACTTCTGCTGATAGTTCACGTTTAGCCAAAGCTGAGGGATAGCCGCTTCTCGGTTGAAGTTGTACTGGAGTACCGGTGTAAATGATATCCATTCGGCAGGTTGCACCTTGTAACCCACAAATGGGGAAGCGGAAAGCGATCCCGGGGCATTTACAGAGGTTGTCAATGGCAGCCAGTATCTGAACCTTGTCGGTTGCGTGATACCATCATAAACCTGCCCGGATAGGCTGACTGTCGCAAGCAGGATCATCAGAATTGAAAAGAACCTTTTCATGTTTGAATAGAATTTAGGTGATTGAAACTTTTAATGATCTTGCGTAATGCGTTCCTGGCGTTGAGTGCCGTGACGTAGATCGTGTCAGGTTCCTGGAAAGCTCTTTTGGTTTCTTTCTTTTGCCCTTTGACGTCAATCATCACCTGTGATTGAACTTCAACCTTTTTCAGGTGTGTTGTCTTAGTGTTAAAGGCAAAGAGACTGTGGCCGGGTTTGAGCCTTATCCGCCCCAGATGCTTGAATTCTTTTTGGGTCTCTGCAACAAGCTGTGTATCGGGTTTGACCCTGGTTGGTTCAAAGTCGTACATATCAGTTTTGGTGGATTGGTAAATTAGGTTTTTCGAAAAAGACCGTTTCTTCAGCTGACATCCATACTGGTGGTTGTGTCTGACCGGACACTACAGAAAGCCATATACGGCCTGTTCGCTTAACCTTTTCGATTTCTTCTGGAGATAGCTCCCAGCATGAAATACATTGTTTGCCATCGGTAAAGACAGGCAGGGGAGAGCATTCATCCTCTGACATGCCTGGCGGTGGCCCAAGCTGTTGGTTCTGCTCTTTAAACTTTACTGGTTTCATCTTTCACAGTGATTGAGATGATTCCAGAGGCAAGGATGGTGAAGAGTGAGCCGGTGACGATAAGGACTGTGTTGGCGGAGAAGTTTCCAATGGCGAAAATTGGTAGGCCAATGACCATGCTTGTAAGTAAGCCATAGAACAGACCTCTTTCGCTCATTCGGATGCCTTTGATGGCAAAGGCTGTCGGTAGCATTACCGAGGCTCTCAGTGTGCCATAGATAAGAAAAAGGTGGAGGATCTTCAGTCCGGGAATGTTTGCGATCAGTATGGCCAGTACAGTTACATATACCATTGACCATTTAGCAAACTCCACTTCTGAGATTAGATCGAGTTTTCTGATTCTGTTGTATAGGTCATGACCAGTGACAGACGAAACAGCACATATGATGCTGTCCACTGTTGAGATAAGCCCCGAAAGGATCATCACCATGAACAAGTACAAGAACCAGTTAGGGGCAAAGGCAATCACAGCCCCTACATTTACAAGTTGTGTGTCCTGAATATCCAAACCTTTACCAGCTGCAAAGAACCCAAAGACGGCTAAGGAAATGGGTACGCAGGCAAATATTACAGCTGCCCAAAGGAATGCTTTTTTAACCTGTCCCTGCTTGATAGCAAATACACGTTGCCAGAACATCTGGTCACCGAAAGTGCCGGACAGTAGGCCTATTGTAGTGGGGATGCCAAATGCAAGGGTGACGGCCAGACCTTTGCCGGAGAACATGCCTTGGATATCACCGGCCTTTCCGGATAATCCCTCAATAAGTGTCTCCATGCCACCACCATTTATAAACATGAAAGGCAAACCGAGTAACAACACTATCAATATCCATAGCATCTGCCAGTAGTCGGTAATGATACTTGCCCGGAGACCTTTTGCAAAAGTGTAAATCAGAGGAATGATCGCAAGTAGTATTGTAGTCAGCATAAAAGGTAGTCCGGTAATCTTCCACATGATGGTTGCCCCGGCAAGTAGCTGTACTGCCAGGCTAAGTGTCTGCAGCCCGAAACTCTCAATCAGGTATAGGTTATGGGTACGGTTACTGTACTTGCTCCGGATATAGTCAGAGAATGTCCATCCATCCGGATATTTTTTCCTCATCCATGTTGCAAAGTAGGCAAAGATCACAAGGGTAAGCACGTTAGGGACCACAAACCAAAATACGCCTACCCATCCTGATGTGAAGGCTTTCTCTGAGGCAACAAACATTGAAGGAGCCCATACCCATGTGGCAGCAAGTGAAAAGGCAGCCATCCATCCGGGGATAGACCTGTTTGCAAGTAGGTAATCAAGCTTCGTTGAACTCTTTCTTCCGATCATCCGAGTGATAAAAAAAACGGCCACGAAATAGGCGAGGATGAGCAGAAATCCTGTCGATTGTTCCATGTCTTTTTATAGTGTTAAAGGTGTAAAAATCAAGGTAAAATTATATGTCCCTGTGATAGACACCTAATTTGAGCAGAAAATGTATTGTTTCCTGCTGATACACACAAAAAGAGGCTTTGGATAAGAAAAAAAACCGAACTACAGTATTGCAGTTTCAGTTAATTAACACGGAAAAACTGTGATAAGGGTGAGATAAAAGGGGAGATTAGCGGGTAAGTTTACACGGGTTTTAGGATCGTTTCAGATAGGTATCGGATAAGGTTGAAAAAATGATGCTGATGTTTAACCTGGATTGATAAAATTTATATTTTCGGTGAAATATTTTGTTTCGTCAAATGAAATAATTACATTCAGTATGTCACAGTTCTTAGTCTCTATTAATGACGAACCGTCAATTCTTGACAAAAAAGATTCTAAAAAATGGATCAGTAGTGTTGAGTTCTACAGCACTATACTTGTCTTAGGTGGTTTAGGTATTTTGCTCTACACATATAGTCTTAGTTATAATTGTAAGCTTGAGGGTGAAGATCGAGGTCAGTTCGGTGATTTTGTCGGTGGTGTTGTGGGATCAATGTGGGCCTTAGCAGGAGTGATTCTTTTTTATGCTGCTCTAAAACAACAAAGAATTGACAATAAGGATAATAACAGAGCAATACAAGAGCAGAATAGAAGTTCCAGACAACAAATAAACGCACTCAGAGCACAAATCAGTGTAATGAGTAGGTCAAATGATTTGATAGCAAAGCAATTATCGACACAAAATAAACAACAATTTGAAGCGACGTTCTTCAGTTCTTTGAGATTTCATGAAGCTAATGTGATAAACATTAATTATCAGAGGAAAATTAGCAACCCTTTTGAATATGAAATTTCAAAAAGTACTGTTCCATGGGCTCGTCGAGATTTTGAACCATATCTTGGTCGAGAGTCATTTCAACCTTTGTACTCTGAGTATAAGTACAAATTCCAGTCAACTAGGGACAACAAAAACAATGAAAAATCAGCTTCAGGAGATGACAAAAATACCTCTAATAATATTCAAACTAATTTATTAGCAGTAGTAAACGAAAGTTATCTTGATTTTTTTAGAGAACATCAGGCATCATTAGGTCATTACTTCAGAACTATCTACCAAATAGTAAAACTGGTTGATAACTATGGGGGTGAAGACGCAAAATACTATACTAACTTTTTAAGGGCGCAATTTTCAACCTATGAACACATTCTGCTTTTTTACAATTGCCTAAGCGATATGGGGAGAGAAAGATTCCATCCATTAATTATTAAGTATCAGCTACTTAATAATCTAAACAAAAAAGAACTAATTCACGAATCTCACATAGAGCTCTACCCTAAAAAAGCATACGAGTAGAAACTTCATTAAAGGTCATCAATCTTAATCCCAGCTAAATATTCATCCACTATCTCCGGGTTTACAAACGTCCTGATGGTTACGAGTTCATGTGACTCGAAGTCAACAGTTATCGCAACATAGAAAGTATGCATGCTATAAAGACGTACGATAGTGTTTTCAGTTATGGTTTCGTGAAGCAGAATGCCATGATTGAGCAAGGCATGTACCTGTTCTTGCTTTTCAAGTATCCGGAATTCATAGTGCCCGATGGACATGGCTTAGTGAACGATTAGTTTTTGGGATTGTACTGTAGAGCCACTGATAAGCGAAACAATGTAAACGCCCGGTGAAAGGTATGTTTGAAAAGAGTGTGTGTTCATTCCTTTCGGCAAAGAGAATCTGTTTATGAGCTGTCCGGATGGAGTAAAGATAGATAAGAGGCCGGAATTAACTGGATCGGACTGGCTAATGACGAGACTGCCGTTTAGGTAGTAACACGAATAACTTGTTGGAGAATCAGGCTCGGAAATACCTATGCTGCCGCCAAAGACAATTAAGAAACGGTCTTGTTCGTCGGAAATATCTGCGGAGAAGATGAATGGAGCAGAAAGCAGAAGGTTGTGGGAAAGGTTGGTTTTAGTATCGACAAGTGTTGCTGTGGTCAGAGGATCGAAACCGAAAATAAAAGGAGCAGAAATAGAGTGTTGGCCGGAAATGCCTGGCTGAAGTGAAAGAGGAATGGATTTGGCAGAGGGAAGGCCGGGGAAATGGATTGAGTGCTTTTCCTGACTATGCTGAATCCAAAGATTGGGTGCAGTCGGATCTATGCTTTGCATCTTTCCGGTACCTGAGATAATACCTGAGTCGTTGAACTGAATGAGGACTTCATCAGAGAAGTTATTTGGAGAAGATACATGAAGCTTCAGGGTTGGGAATGTGACGCTGTCGGATTTGAGAAAAACAGGGTTTTGTTGGACTCGGATATTATTGTTCATCGAGAGGCTGCCTGATGAGGCAGCGCGGACAAAAAAACCTTGTCCTGCTGGGATGTAACGTGAGGTGCTGTTTGTGCCATCGTTGCTGACAAGACTTGAATTGTAGGTACCATAATTGCCTGCGGCTTCGTTGTAGACCCAAAAATCGTATCCACCTGAGTTCTGCTGCAGAGAAGTGCGGCCCCAGCCGGATGAAGCTTTCCAGTCAATAGCCGAAACGTAAGGGTTGCCGATGAGGTTGAAGCCCTGATAAGTGGGGTTGGAAGCGTCGGCGGTGATATCAACGGAGATAGGGCCATTGTTGAGCAGGCCGGTGAAATCTTTGGTGGGAGTGGCTTGGTTGTAAGCAACCATGTAGCCGCGACCGGGGACAAAATCGGGGCCGTTGACCTCCATGAAGGTGGGGCTTGAGGTGATGTTTTTGTAGTTGACCCAGGTGACAGAGGGTTCATCGTAACAATAAAGATCGTAGCCGGCAACAGGGATAAAATCGGAGTCGGATATGGATTGAGAAACGGGGGATGAAAGCAGGTGATAATCCCAGACATTGCCGGGGATGTAGCGTTGAACTGTGGCAGGGACGTTGTCGGTGTTGTGAGAAAACATGCCTGAACCATTGGCATCAGAAGCAATTGTGAAGCTTGACACGCCAGCCTGATTGGAAACAGAGCCTTGAACAGTTAAGCTGATACCAGGGTTGATGGTGAGGCTTTCGCCGGAATTGATGCCCAGATTTAGCAGTGTGCCTGACTGATTTATGATTGAGGAGCTTGACAAGGTGAATGAATAATTTGGAAGAGTTTGGATGCTGTTACTGGTGGCCCAGTTAGCAGGGTTGGCAATAAGGCTTTTGAGCACAGAGGGAGTGCCAGAGGTGATGTTGTTATAATATCCATTATCTTGACTTACTGAAAGGGCATTGACATTGTCAGTTAGGGTTGAGGGAAGATATGAAGTGTTTGCGGAGGCAGAGCCCGAGGTGAGCCATGCAGAGTTATCTAAGTTTAGAGCAAAAATGACGGTTTGGTCAGAGTTCCATGTGCCTTGGTAGGCTATGAGTTGATCGCCTGAGGCAGAGAGGAGAAAGTTAGAAGGACTATTTGAATTGAAACCAGTGCCGGTGATGTCCATTGAGTTGGTCCATGTGATAACAGTTCCGGCAGGAATAACAGATGGTGCAGTGTAGGTTAGAAAGCCCTCACCGGTTCGCGGTGTGGTAGCTGATGAAAAGCCATTATCCGTGAAATTTATGACTGTGCCGCTAGCCAGCTGTGAAAAGTTGATAAAGGTGAACTTGTCAGGATCATCGGTCTGATATTGAATAATAGCTATGTCGCCGGGTTGAAGAACGGTGGAACCTTCGGTGGTAGCTATTGTAGACTGAGGGATGGAGCCATCGGTTTTGTAATCAATGAGGGATCCGGAATTGGTGTAGGGGAATATTTTGAAATAATGAGTGGTGCTTGAGGCAAGGCCGGTGAAGGTGTAGGACTGAGCGCCGTAGGAGACGTTTTTGGCAAGAGGGCCATCGCTAACAGGTGTGCCATCAATGGGGGCAAAAATGGCATCGTAGCTTACTGTGCTGCCCAGGATGAGGTAGCCTGCCGGAAGGGTGGGGCCGGAGGCGTCTGACCATGTTAGGTTTATAGAGGCATAAACCGGAGAGCCAGCTGAAGATGCAAAGGCTGTGGCGTGGTTGGAAGGCTCGGCGACGGCGCCTGATGGGAACCAGACCTGATCAACATAATCCGGATTGTCAATAAATGGATTGCGGTTGCTCTGAATGGCATAAATGGCATTGTTCCGATCAATTTCCTTTTGAGAGACTGGATCGGCGGAGTGCCAGGCATAGAGAAGATTGAGAAACCAGGTTTCGAAAGATGGGTAGTCAGTTTCATTAAGTATCGCATCGGCATAGGTGCTGTTGGGTGACCAGGAATCTATTACGTTGCGGTAGCGGGTGGACATGTAGAAATAGGCACGGGCTATGTCTCCCTTGTACTCATCAATAGGTTCGAAGGCTGTGCCGGAGTATCCCGGATAACTGGATGGACCGCGCTTAGAACCATTTTGGGAGGTGTAGGCAGGGGAAGCAACAGTTGAAAAAGGATAGTTGCTGTGGCCGGTGCCGTTGACATACTGATCAACAGGGAAGATGTGGTGAATATCGGTGTACATAGGTGAGGCGCCTGCAAAGTAACTTGATGGGAAACTATGCTCGCGGGAATAACAATCTCCTTCCTGGGTGGAGATGCCGCACTGATTTGTGCCAACTATATACTCATAAGGCGGAGTGCCAGAGGGGACGTCGGAATAGATGTCCCAGATTTTGTCACCGCTGCGCACATCAGTTGTGTAAAATGCATTCCACACGCCGGGGGTGTAGGAAACCTTGTTGTGATCCTTGATGATGTTGTATAAGGCGGAGTGCAGATCATTGCCGGAGAGCCCGATTGCAGCATCGTAGTAGCCGTTAGGGGCCTGGGCATGAAGGATACCTGCATAGAGCAGGAAAACAAAGAATGTTGATCGAATGAGAGCTATATAGATATTCAACATATGTAACTTACTTAGTTATATTTTCGTAAAATTACATTATTTTTGAGTGATCAAAATACGTTTTTACTCTGTGAAAAAGTTCCAAATTAAATAAGCATCAGATTATCACATTACAACATATGTAATTCTTAAAATAATTAAATTATGTCAAATCATTCACTAAAGAACTTTTTTAGGCAGAAGCCAAATGTATGTCCATACTGCCATGTAGCTAATCACCCTCGATGTTTAAATATGGAAGGGTCTAAAGATTCTGAAAATAATACAATACATGTGGTGATGTGGAGATGCGGAAATGAAGATTGTAACAGAATTATTCTAACTCAACATATTGAAGATATTAGTGGGTTAAAACTATCTCGTTTTCTCGATGGGACACCAAAAGGTCCTGAATGGCCTAAACTTATAGAGGAAATGAAAAGTGGACATCCGAATGATATAGACATAATGAAAGGATCAAGATTTATTAAAACATATTTACAAAGTTTAGTTGCTGAAAATATGGGACTTGATGAACTGGCTGGAATGGGATATAGAAAGTCTATCGAATATTTGGTTAAAGACTGGGCGATAAATCTATATCCTGAAAAAAGAAATGAAATTTTCAATAATTGGCTTGATTATGTAATTAAGAACTTCTTTCAAGGTGAATTAAAGGAAATTTTACTAAGGGCCACCTGGTTGGGCAACGATCAATCTCATTACAATCAATTATTTCAAGATTACAATATTGGTGATCTTAAGGAATTGATCGACCTTATCGTAGTTGATCTAGATCGAGAACATAAAAAAAAGCAATACATAGCTAATATCCAAAAGAGGAAATAGAAAATAATTATTAATCATTAAAATTTTAAGGAGAAAAAATTATGAGTACTCTTAAGTTTAGACTAAAAGCTGGTACAAGTACAGCAATTCTTTCACTTGATTGGTCCAACAACAGTTGGATTTGTAATGACAACTTCTTTTTAGCAAAAAGGGGCCGTTGTGGATTTAGTCAGCAAGCAGTTTTCCTTTACGGACCAGAACAACCCGGCAATCAACATCATGGTTCTTTAATCTTTACTAAAGACTATGTTAAGCTTACAAAAGGCGACACGGGAAAATGTCACATTGTTAAGACATCTATGGTCAACACACAAATTCCTAAAGAAGGCACATGGGAGTTTTTAGATGAGTCTTAGTGTTTTTTGCAGTACTTCAGAATGGTTATGTAGATTTCTTCCGAAACTCTGTCACCGTCATATCTGAAAGCAAAAATTCCTTGATCTTATTCCGGGAAATTAATCTGACAGTAAGCTGATCAAGCACAGTGTTCAGTTTTCTTCTTGTCCCTGGATCGGTCTGGTAAAGCCGTTGCATGTTTTTAAGTCCGTGTACCGCTGTAGTATGATCCCGGTTGAATAGGGCGGCTGCGTTTGTTAGAGATACATCATGCAGAAAAATCATCAGGAGCATAGCCATATACCTGGCATCAACACGCTCCCGCTTTCGTTTCTTCTCCGGAAGATCTGTGACCTTATAGATCATACTGCATGTGTCAATGATTCTTTTGATCATCTGGGCTTTTGTTTTTGCCGGTTTTACCTCCGGTATTCCGGGAAGGAGGTAAGGACTTGGGATATAAGCAGTAGTTTGTGTGTTCATGAGTTGCGTATATTTATTCGTTGGTTATGCACTCTGAACCTTTTCAGCACATTTCTTAAATCCGTTGCCAACCATATATTGTATGAATGCACGGCCTCTTTCTGTCCAGTAGGTTGTAACAGCAGTTTTTTGAGTACCGTCATGGTCAGTATAAGTGTGTGTTTTTGAACGTGTATAACCTTTGTTCTGATACTCATGATAGAGCACCCATGTTTTACCAGATCTGTAAATAATCCTCTGACTATGGAGAATTCTGTTTAATGACACAGCACTCATTCCCATATCCTTTGCAATAACATTTGTAGGGATGAGGCTTTCACTCTGCAGAACATTGTTATAATAATGCACCTTTGGAGCTGCCTTAATCAGTTCTTTTTCTTGCAGCATTGCTGTCTGAGCAAAACGTTCCTTTTCTTCCCGCTCTCGCTTTAACTCTGTAGCAAGGTTAATGATGAAGTCCGGGTTAAGAAGATCTTCCGGGTTAATTGCTGTAGCCTTAAACTTCAGAAGTTCTTTGATGCGGTCATTGCACCATATGGCAAAACTGGGGAACAACCATCTGGCAAACTCCATGGCCACATCTTCATGCATCCATGTGCCGACTCCGTTGATTGTCTGAATCAGTTTTAACCTATCCGTTTTTCGGATAGCTTCCAGTTCTGTCAGGAACTGCTCGGTTGATGGCAGCTCTAACCATTTCCCGGGCCGCTTCCTGAAGGCAGAAGCCATTTGCGTTGCGTTAACCATTACTTCAGAATCTTTTGATTTGAAGCCTACCGGAAACCCATTGTAATTGAACAAGTTTAGATTTTCCATATGAAGTATTATTTCAAGTATTCTTTGATTACTTTCTCAAACTCATCGAAAGTCCATACGACAGCTGTAGCATATCCCTGACTCTTGACCTCATTCAGGAACTCTTCCTGATCATCACTCAAATCATTCTTGCCATATTTGAACTCGATGTAAAGTCCATGATATCCGTTTCGGGGAACAGCCAGGCAGGTATCAGACACCCCGGGTACCACCCCCTGAAGCTTGAGGTTCTTAGCCTCGATCTTATTCCGGCTTCCACCGTTCGGGATGGCATAGAATAACTTCTTGTATTTCGGATATGCTAACCGAAACCATTTAAAGCATTCTGCCTGTAGTTTTCCTTCCTGTGATTTCATGGCTTAAGTTTTTTCTTGCATATCCGGCACCGGACCTCTTTGCCAGTTGTGTTGACCAGACATTTGGAACCACATCGGCAGTACTTGTACCTGTCAAGTAACTGACTGATCTCATTGAAATCACTATCGAGCAAGGTCACACCATGCTCCTGTGCGAAATATTCAAAGAGTGATTGTCTTAGCTGTTTGTCCATAGCATTTGTGCAATTAATTCCTTAGTCTTAAGGTCAACTGTACGCCATCCTTGGGAGCCTCTCCAAGCGAAAGGATAGGGTAGAGGCTTAACATCGCTGTAAACATGACAGTAAAGGCCCGGAAAGTAATTGACATAACAATCGTTCTCATCTTCCTTGGTCATAGGCCGGGAATCAATCAGCCGGCCGATGCCAATTGCATGGCCCTCTTTTTGGGTGAACCTGTTATGAGTTTCCATGGCCTCAAAAATCCGGAGCAAGTGATTAGTACCAGATATGTTTACAACCTGGTCAAGCAAATAGGATTTCTTGCTTGAGCAGATCAATACCCATCCCCGGTAATTCGTAGGCCATGTCCGGGTCTCAATCTTTCCCATCAGCATCATATCAGCATAGGGTTGCCGCCATGAGAGAGCGCGTAGTGTCATGTCTGGCGTGAACTTTTCCATATTACTTTCTCCTATCCGGGGCTATAGTGTCAAATGCGACCTGATTAAACATCTCCCTGAAGCGACTGCGGAGCCTTGATCCATAAAACTGCTCAATGGCATTAGGATTCAGATTTGTTGTGATATGTGTCAAGTGATGAGGGACAGAATCGTAACGGTTAAGCAATATCTCTCCCATAGCATTTACCTTGTCTCCGAACCGTCTGCGCTCTTCATCGGTACCCAGATCATCAAAGCAATAACCGGTCAGGCTTTGACCATAGGCATTTGTGGCAATTGGTTCCGGAACACTGAAGTTTTTAATAACCTGGAACCCTGACTCAACAAAGTCATACGTTATAAACCTTACACTCGATAGCCTGTATGATTGCTGTGGGTTACTGGCAAAAGCTTTCATAATGACTGTTTTTCCTGTGCCTCGGTCGCCCATCAGCAGCAACCCTTTCTTCAGGGACAACCCATGCTTTTCTGCATCCAGAGAACCGGAAAAGTAGAGTGAAAGTTTGTCAATGATTTCCCTGTTGTGATCATCAATCACATAAGTCCTGCCGATTATCCTTGAAGCCCGATCCAGAAAAACCTGTTTCATCTGCTCAGGTGTGTAACGGATAATTTCACGGGGCTGGTCTACTTTCTCCCAGTATGCCATTTCAAGGCTTCGGGAGTATTTTGTTTCCCGGGCCTTATGAACTAATCGGTCATAGGTTTCCTTTGTGATGGTAATATGCCCGGGTGAAGTTTTTAATAATTGAGCCCTACGCTGCTTTTCAGCAGAAATTACAGCCCGGATTTCTTCCTGAGTAAGTTCAGGCAACTCATAACGGGACGTTGTATCCTTCGACTGCAGAGCGCCTGGGATCACTTGCTTTAAGGGTTGAGGTTCCATTGGTTTTGTTATTGTATTTACCTTCAAGGACTTTTACGAAATTGTTTGGCCTCATTAGCCAGTCAAAGTCTGCCATCCAGTCACCGGTTTGCCCGGCCAGAAAATCTGAAAGATTCGCTTTTTGAAACATTTCAAAGATTCTTTCACGACCATGTTCTTTCAGCCGGGCATTGATGAATCCGCGACGCTTTTCAGTTATCATCTGAACTTTTGGTAACCTGGTGCAGATCTTATTGAATCCCTCAATGAATTCAGTATAACTTATTCGAGGGTCGGAAGGTGGTTCGTCACCGTCAAGGTGACAAGAAGATTTATCTTCAGAAGTAATTTCTTTTTCTTTAATTTCTTTTCTTTTCTTTTGTGAATTATTGTTCTCACTTTCTGAATTAATGTCAGCATTATTAGAATTAATGTTAACATTTCCGATTTTATCAACCTCTACAAGCAGAAAATCACGTTCAACCTCGACAGATTTGAACCTTTTTGTTGCCTCAAAATATCGCTTCTGGATTCCTCTGGATGTTAATATTCCAAACCTGTTAAGTAGGGTTTCATCAAAGAAACCGCGCTTAACCAATTCTTTGACCACTTCGCTCACTAACGAAGGGGAGACACCATCTCCCGCGCGTTTCGCAAGCAGGGCACTTTCATCATCATTCCATGGAGTATAATAGCCGTTGCGATAAATCTTGCAAAGTAACCGGATGGCAATTACTTCACCTTTTACACCGAATCTGGCTGAGGTGAATTCAATCTTTTCGTCATTAAAGAAATCAACATCAAAGCTGAAGTACTTGATTCCGATTTGGTTCGTTCGTGCCATATTACTTTTTACTTGTATGTTACATCTACATTCACTTCAAGTCCTCTTGCCCGGTACTCTTCCATTACTTTCTTCTTGTATTGTTCCACTGTCATATCTGTTAAGATTATAAGCTTTCTATCATCAACCAGTTGATCATTTTTTTTGAGCAGTATTTTTGCTCTGTAAATCACCGTTTTCATCTTCAATCAGATAGTTTAATGGGAATATACATTTCTCTCCATAGGCTCCAAACAGCCCATCTTCGCCAATAACCCTGATGCTTCCATAGTGCCGGCCGGCAACCTGCGCCTTAAATATGCGGTGGCCGTTGTCAACCATGACGGTCATTCCCCTTTCAACACTTTTTCTCCATGCACGGAGTTTAAGTTCTTCGTTGATTAGAGCAAAGCCATAAAGCATGAACGGAATCAATGTTATTGCGGCGGCAAGCAAAATCAGGATGAATAGCCATGTTTTCATTGTTGTTCAGTTTTTTGGTTAAATAAGTCAGCTACCATGTTCACGATATCCTCCTCAACCTGTTCGGTAGCACCGGTAACCGTGGCAGCTATTTCACGTTTCGTTTGAATGATCCGGTAAATCTTCTCGTCAATAGTATCTTCCCCAAGGAAGTAGGTACATGTTACACTGTCTTTCTGGCCAATACGGTGACACCTATCTTCACATTGATCACAGTCAGCAGCTGTCCATGGGAGCTCTACAAATGCAACCCTGGAACTGGCCGTTAAAGTCAAACCAACGCCAGCCGCTTTGATAGAGCAAATGATCAGTTTCGTCTCCGGGTCGTTCTGAAAGCTATCCACCGCCTGTTGGCGCTGTATGGTGTTGTCGTCTCCTGTAATCGTTACCGCAGCAGGATAGTGCTTGTGAATAGCCTGGATGACCTCTTTAAGGTGAGCGAACAAGACAAGCTTTTCACCAGACTCCATGATATCATTCACAAACTCGAACACATCAGCAAGTTTTCCACGTGCAGAAATGTTCTTAAGAATTCCGATCAATACCATGACTTCACCACGCAGTGCCCGGGCAATCTTTTCATCATCGGCCTCTTTATACTTGATCAGGTATTTAATCAGGTTTGCTTCAGCTTCATTATACTCTCTCCGGGTACTTATCTGGCAAAGGACAACCTGCCGCATCTTTGCCGGAAGATCTTTAAGTACATCTTGCTTATCTCGTCTGTAGAAGCAGTTCAGGTTAAGCATATAGTTCAGTTCCCGGAGGTTTGAGGCTTCCTGTGGGCCGCTGCAATAGCGTTGTGTGAACCTCTGATATCCTCCGAACCTCGGCATCTGCTCAATGATACCTAACTGTGATATCAGGTCCTTTGGCTTATTGATAACCGGGGTACCAGTCAATGCAAGGATATATTCCTTTCCGGATGCTATGCCCTTGGTGAACTTTGTTTGCTGTGTGGCTGTAGACTTTACCCGGTGGCTTTCATC
>Ga0351952_1034_pt1 | contig 18920 bp, 12 predicted proteins | sample BONcelT113001H15_FD_205817 | JGI IMG/M metagenome (GOLD analysis project Ga0351952, IMG submission 205817) | Enriched cells from coal bed in the Powder River Basin, Montana, United States - BONCAT cells T11 rep3 HSBNCT.T11.300.1.H15 ... | reverse complement strand
TTGGCACGTAGCTCAACATTTTCCATCGAGTTCAAAATCTTCCTGCAATCCAACAAACCGACATCAAGTGGCTCTTTTCTTTTTTTACCCAAAAAATCATAATATTGTTCTGAATATTTTTTCTTTTCTCTTTGTAAAACCTGATCTATTTCTTTCAATATATCTAACCATTCAGTTGCATGGGAAGAATCTATATATTCTGGGATAATACCTGCCGATCTAAAATACACATTATCAAATATCCCCATCACAAACTCACCTACCTTTTTACTATCTTCATCTTCATTTTCGACATTCTCTATCTGCTTTTTCTTTGTTTCTTCTCGGTATAGCTTTGTTTTTTCATACAACATCAAAGGATCTTCCATAAGCCTGTCTATTTCGTTATGTTGCTCATCGAGTAGCACGCCAAAGTCTGTTTTATAAATATCATGTAGTTCATTTCTCCATTTACCTAAAGAGGAGCGTATTGCCATAATCTCTTTATGAAGCGTATTCAAATCTTTTTTTTCTTCTAAGAGATCATCAAGGTCTTTTTTACACTCATTAATAGAATGAGACACTTTATCTATTTTTTCAATTTGGGGTAAAAATTTTACTCTGTTATAAGCCTTATCATAGTCTTCATTTAATTTTTTTAGTTTCTCTTCTACATCTAGTTTGAGATTCGGCTGATTTTTCAACAGGCCTCTTATTTCTATATCTAATGCGTCAAATCGTTTTTCAGTTTGAGGTAAAAGTTTTACCCTGTTATAAGCCTCCACATATTCTTTATTTAATTCTTTTAGTTTCTCTTCTGAATCTGATTTGAGTTTTTCCTTTAATACCTTTTCTTCCGGCACACACAACAGGTTTCTTATTTTTCTAGCTAATTCTTCAAATTGTTGTTCACCTATGGGCAACGGCAGTTTCTCTTTTCTTTTTTCCATAACAATTACTCCTCAATAACACCAAAATAACTTTCAAAGTTCCTCAAAAAAACGGGCTCGATTTCACTTAACCAAAATAATAATTTTCTATATTTGTCTATTATGCCGCTAAACGAGTATTATTGGAACAAAAAAATAATAAACCGCCTTGTTTATTGGCCCTTTTAAGTTACAATCAAACCAATAAATTACTTAATAAAACGTATGCCTAAAACTAAAAATGTACCGAGTAATATCAGAACAAATTTAAAAAACATAAAGGGACTGTTGCAATCTGACATTTCTGTCATCCGCGCGCTCCTTAGTTGTCCTCGTACTCCTTCGTCATCCTCGCGAAAGCGGGGATCTGGCAAAATCAAGGAGCTATGCTACTTAATTTTGTTGAAACGTTTGGTTTGAAACGAGGCCATAAAATAAAAAATATCGGAACAACGTAATGTTTAATTTAAACACGATTACCATTGACCATGACTACTAAAAATAAATCACCAGCACCTTTATTTGATTCGTTACAATATATTAACTGGGATTTTACTTACCAACCGTCAGAAATTCCTCAAGCTAAAGAAGATTATAAATGGGCGCGCGGTTATTTATATTGCTACAAGGACAACTTACAAACATTTAACGCTTACCGCCGCGAAATTGAACGCTACTTATCTTGGTGTTGGTTTATTGCCAATAAATCTATTTTTGAAATACGCCGAGATCTATTCGAGGAATATATTAGATTTTGTCTTGCGCCACCATTAGCATGGATTGGCATTAAAAAAACACCGCGCTTTATCGATAATGATCAAGGCTTAAGAATACCGAATCCTGAATGGCGACCATTTGTTGCTACTGTCACTAAAGCTGCCTATCGTCAAGGCAGCACTCCGGACAAACACCGCTATGCATTGTCACAAAAAGCACTTCAAGAAGTATTTGCTATAATCAGCAGTTTTTATAATTACCTTATTCAAGAAAATATTCATGAAATCAACCCGGTCTCGCAAATAAGACAAAAAAGCAAATTTTTGCGCAAACAACAAACCAAAAATAAAATTCGACGTCTATCCGAAAAACAATGGCACCATGTTTTTGCAGCTGCTGAATCTATGGCTGCACAAAATCCCGATAAACACGAACGTACTTTATTTATCATCACCGCGCTTTATGCCATGTATTTGCGAATTTCCGAGCTGGTAGCATCGGACCGCTGGCTACCAACAATGAATAGTTTTGCCAAAGATCATAATGGCGCCTGGTGGTTCACAACTATTGGCAAGGGAAACAAAGAAAGACAGATTGCTGTCAGTGACAGTATGCTAGAAGCACTTAAACGTTATCGTACTCACTTAAATTTATCACCACTACCAACTCGTAACGATAACTCTCCTCTGCTAAGAAAACTTTCTAGCAATAATCCAATAACTTGCCCCACATATATAAGGGAAATTGTACAAAAATGTTTCGATTTAGCTATTGCTAAATTGCAAGATTCTGGCTTCAAAGAAGACGCTGATGAATTAATGAATGCTACAGTACACTGGTTACGCCATACTGGCATATCTGAGGATGTAAAACATCGTCCACGCGAACATGTGCGCGACGACGCTGGTCATAGCTCAAGTGCCATAACTGACAAGTACATTGATGTTGAATTACGCGCCAGACATAAAAGTGCAAAAAATAAAACACTTATGCCTTAATTTTGGGCAAACGAAGTATTCACTTCTGCTCAATTCATGCTAGAATCGCGTCAAATGGGTGGTTTGTTATATTTCAAACCCTCTATGAAACATAAAGGGTTAACACCCGTTGCAAATCGAACTTTTCAACAAAATTAAGCAGCATAACTCCTTGATTTTGTTAGATCCCCGCTTTCGCGAGGATGACGAAAGGGGGGCGCAAGGATTACGAAGAAGCACGAAGATGATGAAGGGAGGATGCGAGGATGACGAAAGTGGTACAAGGATAACGAAAGAGCGCGAGGGTGACAGAATGACGAATGGGGCGCAAGGATTGCGAAGAAGTAAAGGGGGTGCAAGGATGGTTAAGGACGCACGAGGGTGACGAGGAAGCGCGAAGATGATGAAGGGGGTGCAAGGATGACTAAAGAGTGCGAAGATGACAAAGATGATAAAAATTTCAGATTGCAACAGTCCCTTTATCGGAAAACAAAAGCCCCATAATTCGCCATATTAGATGGATGTAACTGTAAAATAGCTGAAATTTTATTAACACAATCAGCAAGATGGAAAAAAACGAACCCATATGAAGACGGAAACTTTCAAACAACAGATTCTTTCCGGAAAAAATAATGGTAAAGACAATGGCCAGTCTGCTGAATTAGTGCTATCGGTGTTTGCTCTTCTTGGCGTCATAATATTAACAATTTTACCCCTGCAATCTGCCAACGCGGAAGAATTGATCCCAACAATCCCAGTGCCTTATCCAATCATCGATCCTGGAAGAGTTAAAGAAAGAGTCTCTGCAACGCAACAACAACCCTTTAAACCAGAAAAAACAATAACCGAACAAATTATTCCTGTAAAAAAATCAGAACCAGCACCAACCGCACCTACAACAGAAGACACAATAAAATTCAAGTTATCTGCGTTAATCATTGAAGGCGTTTCCGTCTACAAAAAAAATGAATTGCTTCAATACTATAATTCTTATTTAGGTAAAGATGTTTCTTTGTCCGACTTACAAAACATTGCCAATAAAATCACCAATCACTATCGCAATGACGGCTATGTGCTTTCCAAAGCCATAGTACCACCGCAAGAAATTTCCTCAGGCAAAACAACTATCCAAGTAATTGAGGGCTATATTGCCAACATATATATTGAAGGATCTAACAACAAAATAGAATCTCAAATAAAAAAATATGGTGAAAAAATCAAAGAAATGCGGCCATTACAAATAAAAAATCTAGAACGCTATATTCTTTTGCTCAACGATATATCTGGTGTTACAGTAAAAACAGTCTTATCACCATCAGTGTCTCAAGTTGGAGCGGCAGATTTGACCTTAATTGTCGAACAGCAACGATTGCAAGCCAATGTTTATTATGACAACCGCAGTTCAAAATATTTAGGACCACAAGAAATAATAGCTTCAGGTTCAATTAGCGATGTTATTATGGCGGCAGATAATTTATTGCTGCAAACTGTCGATACCACTCTGAGTAATGAAATCCGTTATCTGCAACTAGGATATAATTTTCCTCTAGGAGCAACCGATTGGCGAATGAACATTAACGGCAGCTACACTGAAACCAAACCTGGTTTTACTTTAAAAGAACTCGATTTAGTTGGTCGCAGCAAAAACTGGGGAATAAAAATTGAATACCCATTGCTACGTGCTCGTAATAAAAATTTATGGCTATATGGCAAATTTGATTGGTTAGATAGTTATACAAATTTTCCTACTGCCACTCTTTTCAAAGACCATATTCGTTCTTTACGCCTTGGTGCTACCTATGACTTTACGGATAAATTTCGTGGCACTAATTTAATCAGTATTGAATATTCCAAAGGATTAAATCTCTTTGGTGCAAGTCCTTTAAAACCTAAAACACCATTATCGCGCCAAAACGCTCCTAGTGATTATAAAAAACTTATTATAAATACATCCCGTTATCAGTCGTTCGGAACGCGCTGGATGCTTGTAGTTAACGCCAACGGTCAATATTCCTTCAATAATCCATTATTATCCGCAGAAGAATTTTCTTTTGGCGGCGGCCAAGTTGGCCGTGCCTATGATTCATCGGAAATATCTGGAGATTTGGGCGTGACAGGCAAACTAGAATTACGCTTCAATACATTCCCTGAATTAAAATTTTTAGAGCAAATTCAATACTATACGTTTTACGAAATCGGAGCCATATGGAATATTGGCGATAGTTTCACTCAACCGAATAAAGATAGCGGCGCTGATCTAGGTGGAGGTTTACGCGCCACATTCAACAAGTATTTTTATAGTAATCTTGAACTAGCAAAACCTCTAACTAAAAGAGTTGAAACACAAGTTACCACCGGAGAAAGTGGTAAAGATTGGAGACTTTTTTTTGGTTTAGGAGTAAAATTGTAAAGAAAAAAAATCGATATAAAAAAATATAAATATAAGATGTAATATCAAGGAAAATTTATATGCTAAGACTACGGACGTTTAAGATTTTATTATTATCTCTACTAGGGGTAATAGTAGTTTTGATCTCTATATTGATTAAAGCTGCACCACAAGGAGGGACAGTAGAAGCAGGTGATATTACTATTGTCGATAGCGGTAGTGGCAACAGCATTAACACATTAATTACTCAACAAACTGACAAAGGGGTAATTAACTGGCAAAGTTTCAACATCGGACCAACAGAACATACCCATTTTGCTCAACCAAGTGCGAACGCTATTACACTTAATCGTGTAACGGGTGGTGATGTTTCTTCTATTCTTGGACAATTAACTGCCACCGGAAAAATTTGGCTCCTTAATCCTGCGGGAATATTTTTTGGTTCAAGCGCGCGCGTCGATGTTGCCGGCCTCGTTGCTAGCACAGCAAATATTAACACCAAGGCTTTTCTAGCTGGGAATTATTATCTTACCCAAGGACCAGCGGGCAATACAAAAATTGTCAACCAAGGTTATATAAAAATTGCTGATAATGGAGCAATTTTTTTGGTGGCTCCTGGAATTGAAAACATCGGTATTATCGAAGCCAATTTAGGAAAAGTAGTGTTAGGATCAACCCCAATCAATAGCTCCTATGTTATAGATTTTTATGGTGATCAACTCTTACAATTTGCCCTATCTCCAGATGAAGTTTCCAATATTAGTAATACCATAACCCAAAGTGGACAAATAATCGCACCGGGAGGAAAAGTACTGCTATCAGCCAATACTGCAAAAAGCATCATTGATAAATCAATTAACATGAGCGGAATTATTGAAGCTAGCTCTATCAGCACCAAAGGTGGCCAGGTTATTTTATCTGGTGGTGAAAAAGGCATAGTAGAGGTAAGCGGGAAAATTTATGCTCGTAGTGATGGGACAAACGGAGTGGGCGGCAAAGTAGCTATTACTGGAGAGAAAGTTGGCTTATTTCCTGGAGCAATTATCGATGTCTCAGGAAAATCTGGTGGTGGTGAGATATTAATTGGTGCTAAGTATGTTGATGGCAATATACTTTCAGCATCGCAAGCTGTGTTTGTTGATCGATCAGCACGTATTTTGGCAAACGCTGTTGATTATGGCCCCGGTGGCAAAATAATAATATGGTCTAATCTTAGCACACGCTTCTATGGCACAGCTGAAGCCAAGGGCGGGTTAATGGGCGGTCCTGGCGGCTTTGTAGAAACATCGAGTAAAAATTGGTTGGATGTTTCCAGTTCTAATATAGATGTTAGCGCACCACAAGGAAAGGGGGGCACATGGTTACTAGATCCATACAACATAACCATAGTAAATATAATTCCCTCCCCGCCTGAAGGTTCTTGGAGCGGCGGTGATCCAGATATTTGGACTCCCAATATAGCCAAAGGATCTGAATTGTGGGTTGGCGATATTAAAAGCAAACTATTAGGTGGAACCAATGTCACGGTTGAAACTCCTCAAGGAGACATCACTTGGTTAGCAAGCGCTGCTCTAGACGTTAGTGCCGCTACAATGAGCGTAACTCTACATTTAATTGCCCAAAATAATATAGCGATATATGCCGCAATAAAAGGATCTAACCTACAATTAGTGTTAGAAACTCAAGCAAATACCGGCGGAATAATTGCTATCAATACTGGCACATCTAAATTCATTAACATCGGCAGCATTACCACTATGCATACCGGCACAGGCACAGGACAAACGCGATTAAATGCTAGTGAAGTAATAACAACTGCATTAGCACAAACATATAACACTCCTATAGTTTTGCTTACTGATACAGATTTGAATGCTGGCAATGTGATTTTTGCTAGCACAATTACTGGTGGCGGCCATAGTCTTACTATTGACGCTACTGGCAACGCTACTTTTTCTGATACCATCGGTGTTGGCATTGGCAATGCATTAAATAATTTTATTGTTGGCGCCACAAGCGGCATAAATCTAAATGCAGGAACGATAACTACAACCGGCACACAACAATATAAAGATGGAGTAACTCTAGGAAAAACAACCACAATAAGCGGCAAAAACATATCGTTTGACGATACTATTGCCGGCGGTGGTTTTGATCTTAGTATTAATTCTACGGGAACTGCTACATTCAGCGGCGCCATCAGTACTCTTGGCAATTTAGTAGTCAGTGCTCTGAGTGGTATAACTTTAGATGCTGGAACAATTTCTACTACTGGCACACAACAATATCAAAGCGCCGTAACTTTAAGCAAATCTACTACCATCAATGCTGGTAATTTGTCTTTTGATAGCACAATTGTTGGTGGCGGTTATAATTTAAATATTAATGCAACCGGTAGCGCCACATTCTCGAACACCATCGGAGTCGGCACTGGTAATGCCCTTAATAACTTTATTGTTGGCGCCACAGGCGGTATAAACTTAGGCGCTGGACAAATAAAAACTACTGCAACTCAGCAATACAAAAACGCTGTAACTCTTGGTAAAACTACAACAATAAATTCGGGGAATTTAATCTTTGATAGCACCATCATCGGTGGTGGTTTTGATCTTAATGTTATCGCCACTGGCAGCGCTACTTTTTGGGACACTATCAGCGCACTCAATAACTTCATTGTTGGTGCCACGGGCGGCATAAATCTAAATGCAGGAACGATAACTGCAACTGGCACACAACAATATAAAGATGGAGTAATTCTAGGAAAAACAACCACAATAAGCGGCAAAAACATATCGTTTGACGATACTATTGCCGGCGGTGGTTTTGATCTTAGTATTAATTCTACGGGAACTGCTACATTCAGCGGCGCCATCAGTACTCTTGGCAATTTAGTAGTCAGTGCTCTGAGTGGTATAACTTTAGATGCTGGAACAATTTCTACTACTGGCACACAACAATATCAAAGCGCCGTAACTTTAAGCAAATCTACTACCATCAATGCTGGTAATTTGTCTTTTGATAGCACAATTGTTGGTGGCGGTTATAATTTAAATATTAATGCAACCGGTAGCGCCACATTCTCGAACACCATCGGAGTCGGCACTGGTAATGCCCTTAATAACTTTATTGTTGGCGCCACAGGCGGTATAAACTTAGGCGCTGGACAAATAAAAACTACTGCAACTCAGCAATACAAAAACGCTGTAACTCTTGGTAAAACTACAACAATAAATTCGGGGAATTTAATCTTTGATAGCACCATCATCGGTGGTGGTTTTGATCTTAATGTTATCGCCACTGGCAGCGCTACTTTTTGGGACACTATCAGCGCACTCAATAACTTCATTGTTGGTGCCACAATTGGCATAAATTTAAATGCAGGAACGATAACTACAACCGGCACACAACAATATAAAAATGCAGTAACTCTGGGTAAAACTACGACGCTTACAACAACAGCTGGAGATATAATTTTTGACAACAGCATTAATGGCTTTTATGGCCTAAATGTTGCCGCCACCGGAAACGTAACACTTGGTGGCGCAATAGGTGCTGGCAGCGCTCTAGATTACTTAGTAGTCAGTGCCGCTCCTGTCACAGGAGTAATAAATTTAGCCGGTGGATCGGTACGTACAACGGGCAATCAGCAATATAATTCTGCAGTAATTTTGGGAGCGAATACTATACTGACCGCAGGAAATATATTTTTCGCCAATACAATTTCTAGCGCAATCGCTGGCAGTTACGGCCTTGCTGTCACTATTCCTAGTGCCACTGGCACTGCAATATTCAGCGGCGCAATTGGATCACCCAATGCTCTGTCCTATTTCACCACCAGTGGTCTGGGAACAACATATTTGAGGGGTGGCATCGTCACCACAACTGGCAATCAACTTTATAACACTCCAGTACTTTTAGGAGCAGACACCACTATTACGGCAACAAATGTAGAATTTGGAACAACAGGAACAATCAATAGCGAAAATTTACTTACTCCCCCATATGCATACAGTCTGACTGTCAATGCGACAGCAGATACTAAATTTAAAGCACCCATAGGAAACACTAATCCTTTATATACTTTAGCTACCGACCCTGTTGGCAGAACAATTTTCTATAAAGATATCACTACTATAGGCGCACAAACATATAAAGACGCAATAATTTTAAATGCAAACGTTATGCTAACCACTTCAGGAAACATTGTTTTTGACTCCACTATTAACGGCCCACACGATTTAATCTTAAACGCTGGCAGCAGCGACATCTCATTTGGCGGCGATGTTGGCTCATATGCTACCGATCCCCTAACACATGTTTCCGTAATTGGAATGTTAAAAATCGTTAATGCTCGCAACGTTCTTGGCAACGCTCCAATTTATACTAGTTTTTTCTATCAAGTGGGTGGCAACGGTGTTACTAGCTTTACGAGACTATACACTAGAGAAAATCCAAGCATCGTTGTTAGCGGTCCTTACGTCCCTGGAAGCGGTACGGGACATGCTATTATCAAAACTTATCAACTCAGTGGCTATATCGACGTTGGCGATCTTTTTGTAGATGTTTATACTATTCCCCCCGGCTCTTTAACAGGCTATGTAAATGGTTCAACGAATTTAAATCAATATTTTCATGTACCGCCAGGCGCTTTGGACCCTTCGCAAATTGGCAAAAGATTTTTCTACAATATCGACTTTGTTGACAGCACTATCGGTGCGATAACAGATTCTATGTTAGCCGAAATATTGAACAGTTTAACTGCCAATTACAATTTTGGCTTTGGGTTCGGCTACGGATTCCTTAAACAAGAGTACGGTGAATTTGATTATCTGCTATTATTGGATTCCATGGAATGCGAAGCGGTAGGAAATTAAACTTTACACCTGTGGAGATGATATAAATGAAAAAAAAAGTACTAGTCTTAGTTGCTATAATAAATTTAGGTATTTGCCAACATAATATTTACGCTCAAACATCGGATAATATTGGTATGGTTATTTCTGCCGAAGGACAAGTCAGCGCCATAAGTAAAGATAATCAAGAAAGATCCCTCCAAAGACGTTCTTCGATCTACTTAAACGATAAAATAATCACCAAAGGTGCAAGCAAAGCACAGCTGAGACTTGTCGACGATTCAATAGTAATTGTGCAACCAGAAAGTGAATTTTTCGTTAGTGAATTTTCATTCAACAAAAACATTCCAGACAAAAATAAATATGTTGGCAATCTTGTTAAAGGTGCCCTAATTAATATTAGTGGACAGTCAGAAGCCAAAGATTATCAAGTAAAAAGTCCGCTAGTAACAATCGCTGTTCGTGGCACCAGTTTTGCCACAAGACTAAATAAAACTATAACCAATCAGGAGGTTTATGTTTCTCAGGGGCATGTTAGCGTAGATCAAATCTGCAAAAATATAGCTGGAAAATGTGAATCAAATCCGGTTAATATAGGCGCCGATCAACAATTTAACTCTGCTGTGGTAAATTTAGCAAAAGGGAAAATAGACATTAAGCCAACCACTAGCGCCAACCTTCTAAGTGAAGGAGGAATAGCTGGCCAAGGATTAATGACTCAAAGTGGTGGTGTTGCCGTTAGGTGCAAAGCAAAACGTTAGCACTATGTTGCTGTGATTGTGTTTAAAAAAAATTAGAAAAATATTTTTATCCTATAATGTAATGGAGGGCGGGTAATATGAAGAAAATAATTTTGGTGGGTGCGGTATTATTAACTACATATCTAATTATTCTTGGTTTCACTAAAACAAAAATAGGTGAAATATATATTAATAAGATATCAGCTAATGCTGTACAAACAAAGAAAACGTATGCCGGGGTGGTTGATGTTAACGGATTACTTGCCAGTATCCCACAGGTTAAAGCTATCCAAGATAATATAAAAAATCAATTTGATGTTCGCAGCAAAGAAGTAATAGATTTACAAAAATCCTTTCTTGATAACATCAAAACGTACCGCCAAACCAGTGGCTCGATGGACAAAGAAGCACTAAAAAAAGAGCAACAAAAACTTGTTGATGAGAACAAAAAATTAGAGGAGATGCAGGTTAATTTTCAACGTGACTTGGTTACTGCCCAAAATGAGGCGCTTCGTCCCATACTAAAACAAATAGATGATATCGTCCATAAAATTGCCAAAGAACAGAATTTTGACATGATTATCGCTAAAACAAGTACTCTTTACTACAAATCACAATTTGAGATAACCGATCAGGTAATTGCAGAAATGGTAAAACTTGCCCCAACAACTACTGTTACTACTGACACAGCTACTGTACCAGTCGCCATAGCTTCTTCTGATACATCGACAAAAACCCCTAACGCTGTTTCTGCTGATAATGTCGCTACTAATAACAATACTAACGTTGGCATCAACGCTAACAATAGTGGTGTCAATGCTAATAAGGATGCAGCAAACTCTTCGCCAGAAATCAATAAATAAAGAAATAAATAACTGCCATCTCATGTTTTAACCAACAAAAGATGGCAGTTATTCAATAGCCTTGAAATATGGCTATATTCAGGCCCTGCTGCAAACCGAACTTTTCAATAAAATTAAGGAGCACAACTCTGTAGTTTTATTAGATCCCCGCTTTCGCGATGATGACGAAGGAGTACGAAGGAAAGCAAGGGTGACTAAAATGTCAAATTGCGACAGTCCCATTCAAATCCAAACATTTCACCCATTTCAATCACCACAATTTTGTAACACTTTATCCAGGAAGAGCGGTAATCATTTTCTTAATCAATAAAAAATCCTCATATGCTTTCTTTTTCTCACTCGGTGAACGCAATAAATATGCAGGATGATAGGTAACTACTAAAGGAACATTCCGCGGTCCATATTGATATATTTTTCCACGCAAACGCCCCATTGCCTCAACCGTATTCAATAAAAACTGAGCAGCAATACGCCCGACAGCAACCAATATTTTTGGTTGAATAATAGCGATTTGTTGCTGTAAATACGGAGTACATAATTTTACTTCTTGCGGCGATGGATCACGATTGTTCGGCGGCCGACATTTTAAAATATTAGCAATATAAACATCAGCACGCTTTAAATTAATCGCCTGTAACATCGCATTTAACAGCATCCCCGCTCTACCAACAAATGGCTCACCTTGCAAATCTTCATTGGCGCCTGGAGCTTCACCAATAAACATTATTTCTGCCCTCTCGCAGCCAACACCAAATACAACATTGGTACGAGTCTTATGCAATTCACATAAAGCACAAGATAAAACTTGTTTTTTAAGATCGATAAAATCTTGAGAATTCACTGGAGCCGCTTCCTCAATAATAGTACATCCTTCATTGTGATTTGCATTTGTCGCTTTTGCTGTTTTGGTTTTGGTCTTTTCCTGCCAAACATCTATTCCCATTTCTTTTAAAATTTCTTTCTTAGTGGCCATAAACATCATCCAAATTCAAGTTGCAGTGTTATAAAAAAATCTCTAATAAATTATTTAAAAAATTTTTACCAAACTCGGTCGTAATAATTGATCGCTCACTTAATTCAACCAACCCCAAATTTTGGGCTTCTTGCAAGCGAGCACCGATAGCCTCGATTGTAAACCCGGTTCTTGCACAAAACAATTCGTAGCTTATTGGTTGATATAATCGAAGAGCATTTAACATAAACTCACATGGCACCTTCTCTTTTGCCACCATCTCTTCTCCAGCAATAAAATTTTCAGCATCCATATATAATTTTGGTTCTGAAATCTGCCAATAGCGCTTAATCACATGATCATTTAACGTAACTTTGCTATGCGCACCAGCACCAATTCCTAAATAATCACCATATTGCCAATAATTTACATTATGCAAACATTTTGTATCCGCCAAACGGGAATAAGCAGCAATTTCGTATTGAATATAGCCTTGCTTGGACAAAAAATCTTGACCAGCACACTGAATTTCCCAAATCCTCTTACTAGAGGGCAAATGTGACCATAAAAATTTTGTTTCCGAAAACTCTCTAATATTTGATTCTAATGTTAATTGATACCATGAAAGATGAGCAGGATTTAAGCTCAGCGCCTGATGTAAATCAGCAAGCGCACTATCCACATCTTGTCCTGGCAAACCAAACATTAAGTCGAGATTGAAATTAGTAAATCCAGAAGATTTTATTGCCCAAACTGCAGCTAAAGCTTGCTCTTTATCATGAATACGCCCAATACTTCTTAAACACTTATCGTTAAAGCTTTGCACCCCAAGAGAAAACCGATTAATACCCGCCTGTTTAAATTCTTTAACCAAATCTAACGTAACGGTCCCGGGGTTTGCTTCAAGTGTTGTTTCAATATTTGCCGCCAAAGAAAAATACTTTTTTGCCCCTTCCAGAATCTTTGTGATAGCCAATGGGGGAAGCAAACTTGGTGTGCCCCCTCCAAAATAAATACTCTGCAACTCACAATCACCATATTTCTCCCCTGCCATCGTTAAATCCGCCAGTAAACACTTAATATAAAGATCAATATTTTTTTCGTCTCCCATGGTTAAAGCAAAAGAATTAAAATCACAATATGGACATTTATGACGACACCAAGGAAAATGCACATAAAGAGATATTGGAATTGCTACCATCCTTTGAGATATAATGCTTTTATGATTCATATCTATAACACTTTAACAAAACAAAAAGAATTACTAAAGCCGATTAAGCCACAAAGTATCGGTCTTTATGTTTGCGGCCTTACTGTCTATGATGATTGTCACATTGGTCATGGCAGACTTTTTATTTGGTTTGATGTTCTCGTACGCTATTTGCGTAGTATTGGTTATCAAGTAACCTATGTACGCAATATAACAGATATTGACGACAAGATTATCAAGCGCGCCCAAGAGTTAAATATCGACTATAAAACACTCACCACAAATGTAATAGCTTCAATGCATGCTGATGAAAAAGCATTGCATATCATACCGCCAAACTTTGAGCCACGCGTAACTGATCATATGGCAGAAATTATTGATATGATTCAAACACTTATCAGCAAAAATTACGCTTATATAGCAAAAAATGGGGATGTTTACTATAGCGTTGCAAAATTCAATACTTACGGCGAATTGGCACATCAAGACATTAACAGTTTGATGCTGGGAGCACGAGTTGAAGCCAACGCTGACAAGCAAAATCCTCTAGATTTTGCTCTATGGAAAGCCAGCAAACCAAATGAGCCATTTTGGTCATCCCCATGGGGCAATGGTCGTCCTGGTTGGCATATAGAATGCTCAGCCATGGCCAAAAAATATCTTGGCAAAAATTTTGATATCCACGGCGGCGGTAGTGATTTACAATTCCCCCACCATCAAAACGAACTAGCCCAATCGGAAGCAGCCAACGATAGCGATTTCGCTAATTACTGGATGCATATCGGTTTCGTCCAAAGCAATCAAGAAAAAATGTCAAAGTCATTAGGTAACTTTTTCACTTTAAAAGAGATTATAAAAAAATATCATCCAGAAATCTTGCGTTACTTTGTTGTTAGCAGCCACTATCACAGCCCTATTAATTTTTCGCAAGAAAATCTAGAAAATGCATGCGCAGCACTGCGCCGTTTCTACACGGCCCTACGCGACTTACCACTAGAAACTAATGCAATTAATTATAATAATAAATTTACCCAAGATTTTCATGCGGCTATGGAAGATGACTTTAACACACCAAAAGCCATTTCTGTTCTATTTGATCTTGCCCGTGAAATTAATCAATTACGTAGCAACATGCAATTAGAAAAGGCCAAAGAATATGGGGCGCTGTTAAAACAATTAAGCTGGAATTTAGGCATTTTACAAGATGATCCAGAAAATTTTTTAAAATCTGGGGCAGATACGCAAACGATTGAAGAACTAATAACTGCCCGCAATTTGGCGCGCCAAAATAAAAATTGGGCAGAAGCAGACAAAATTCGCGAGCAGTTAGCAGCCATTGAAGTTGCCTTAGAAGATACTGCAAACGGCACAATTTGGAATATAAAAAAGTAACAGAAGCCGCTATAAATAAAAAGATGAGCAATATTAAAACTGAATTGGGCGATAAAACTGTCTGGTACAAACACCTACCAGGAGCAGCATTACTAGAAACAGAATTGGTAAATTTAAATAAAGTTTTACCAAAAATGTGTGGCTATTATGCGGTACAAATAGGGGGACAAACTGACAACACCGACATTTTATCGCAATCTCCCATTCATAATCACATCATAGTTAATCCTGATATTTCTCTCAAACACAATAACCGCTCTCTAGCTGTTAAATGTGAGCTAGAAGAATTACCATTTTTAGAAGAAAGCATCGACCTCTTTGCTCTTATTCATGCTTTAGAATTCGCTAAAAAACCAGAATTAGTCCTAAAAGAAATTTATAGATCGCTCCTTCCTGGTGGTTATTTAACAATTTTAGGATTTAACCCTTACAGTCTCTGGGGCATTGTTAAATTCTGGAAAAATTCGCGAAAAAATATATGGGGGAAAAATTGGATTAGATTAAAACTACTACGTAATTGGCTGATTGAAATTGGATTTAAAATTGACAGCTGTGAAACTTTTTATTTTCGACCACCATGTGCAAATGCAAATACCAAAAAAATGACTTTTCTTGAAACTTTAGGAAAATTTTTTTGGCCACATTGCGGTGCCAGCTATATGGTGGTTGCGCAAAAAGCATCTTTATTATTGACCCCTATCAATCATCCAAATTATTTTATTAAAAGAGTAGAGCCAATAAAAGGATTACCAAAACCAACTTCAAGAGTAACATAATGAAATCAACACAAAACTACGTAGAAATTTTTACGGATGGAGCCTGTCGCGGCAATCCTGGACCCGGCGGTTGGGGGGCGATATTGCGTTATAAACAACATGAAAAACATTTAAAGGGAACAGAAGCTCTAACCACCAATAATCGCATGGAACTTACCGCCGTCATAAAGGCACTAGAAACCCTCAAAAAACCTTGCCCAGTTAAAATTACGACCGATTCTGAATATGTCCATCAAGGTATCACCGTTTGGTTAGCAACATGGAAAAAAAATGGCTGGAAAACTAGCAATAAAAAACCAGTAAAAAATATAGACTTATGGCAACAACTAGATACAATTGCAAAGAAATATGAGATAAGCTGGCATTGGGTCAAAGGACATAGCAACCATCCAGAAAATGAACTAGCTGATCAACTAGCTAACGCCGCCATTGATGAGCTCAAGTAAAACACAGCAACAGCAACAAAGTATAAATTCAATTAGCCACAAGTGTATGAGAACATATGCGACAGATAGTTATTGATACAGAAACAACTGGCCTTGAGCCCCAAAAAGGGCATCGCATCATTGAAATCGGCTGCATCGAATTAATAAATCGACAAATCTCTGGCAATAGTTTGCATTACTATATCAACCCCAAACGCCCTGTTGAAGAAGAGGCCATAGCTATCCATGGGATAACTAACGAGTTCTTATGCGACAAACCAATTTTTGCCGACATTTTAAACGATCTTTTAGCCTTCATTAAAGGAGCAGAATTAATTGCTCACAATGCCAGCTTTGATGTTGGCTTTATTAACCATGAAATACAATTAGTAGCAAGAAACGCCAAATTACTCGATGAATATGTGACAATATTTGATACTTTGGCATTGGCACGCAAAAAGTTTCCTGGTCAACGAAATACCCTGGACGCCATCTGTAAGCGGTATAAAATTGACTTAAGCGAAAGAAAACTTCATGGCGCCCTACTCGATGCCCAACTTCTGGCCGAAGCTTATTTACTCATGACTGGAGGCCAAAGTAATCTCTTTACCAACGACGATTTAGCGTCTGATATCATTCATGAAACACCCACCAACAAAATAAATAATTTCCAACAAATAAAAACTTTAATCACATATGCTAAAAATACTGAATTAGCAGAGCACGACGCTTTTTTGGAAAAAATCAAAAAAAGTTCCGGTAAATGTCTATGGCAGAAATAATAAATAATAATCCTACAATAAAACATAATGTCACTTTCCTCAAAGACTACGCTCCACCACCATTTTTAATCACAACCGCAAACTTACAGTTTTTGCTTGACCCCAAAGAAACTTACGTCAAATCAGAATTACACATCACCCGCAATCCCAACATCAAAAATGCTAACAAGGAGATAAAGTTAAATGGCATAAATTTAGAGCTTCAAGAAATCAAGATAAACCAACAAACTCTTCCCTCTGATCGCTATCAAGTAACCGCAGAACACTTAATTATCTCAGAAGTACCAGATGATTTTATTTTAGATACAACTGTCAAAATCAATCCGCAAATAAATCTGGCATATTCCGGCTTATATCTTTCAAACAATAATTTCTGCACGCAAAATGAACCACATGGATTTCGTAAAATAACTTATTTTATCGACCGCCCTGATATTTTAACAAAATTTACTACAACTATTATCGCCGATAAAAACACATGTCCTGTGCTTTTATCTAATGGCAATTTAATTAACTCCAAAAAACTAGATAATAATCAACATCAAACGACATGGCTTGACCCATTCCCTAAATCACCCTACTTATTTGCTTTAGTCGCCGGTAATTTTTCTTGGATTGAAGATCAACATATAACAAAATCACAACGCAAAATAACTCTCCGCATATTCTCCGAACCACAACACTTGGCACAATGTCACTACGCAATGCAATTTCTCAAACAAGCAATGCAATGGGAGGAGGAAAATTTTGGTTTAGAGTACGACCTGGATTTATATCAAATTGTCGCTATTGATGACTTCAATTTTGGTGCTATGGAGAATAAGGGCTTAAATATTTTCAATAGCAATTTACTACTCGCTTCACCAGCAACAGCCACCGATTCTGATTGCGAAAGAATAGCTGCTGTAGTTGCTCATGAATATTTTCACAACTGGACTGGAAACCGCATCACTTGTCGCGATTGGTTTCAAATTGGATTAAAAGAGGGCTTAACTACTCTCCGAGAACAACTTTTCATGGAAGATCTCTATGGCCAACCAATCAATCGAATCGATGCCATAAAAACCATTTACAACAGACAATTCCCTGAAGACGCTGGCCCACTTTCTCACCCTATTCGCTTACAGTCATATATCGAGGTTGATAATTTTTATACCACCACCGTCTATGACAAAAGTGCGGAAATTTCACGTCTGCTAATCACGATGTTTGGCAAAAATAAATTTCAACAAATCATGCAAACTTTCTTAAGTAAATTCGATGGCCAAGCTGCCGCAATTGAAGACTTTTTACAGGTGGTAGCTAGCTTAACAAATATCGATGTTGAACAATTTAAATTATGGTATGACCAAAATGGCACACCAGAATTAAACATTAGCGATTCTTTCAGCGAAGAAAAAAAATACCAACTAACAGTACAACAATATCATAAAAAAACACAAAAAGATTTCTATATTCCACTGGCAATGAGCTTAATTAACCCTCAAGGTGACAACGCGCCAACAAAAACATTAATTATTAAGCAAAAAGAGCAAGTTTTTCATTTTGAAAATTTTGCTGAAAAACCCTTGCCATCTCTACTACGCAACTTTTCGGCGCCAGTGAAAGTCAACTATCCTTATAATGACGACGAATTATTATTTTTAGTCTGTCATGACCAAGACCTTATTAGCCGCTGGAAAGCAAGCCAAAAATTAGCGCAAAACACCATAATGCAACTATGCAACAGTAACTACCAACAAGAAAAAATCAAACTGCCGGAAACATTATTACAAATGTTTAAGAATATTCTTACTGATGAACAAATAGACGGCTCATTAGCGGCAGAGATGCTACAATTGCCTACCGAAAGCTATTTATTGGATACACTGAAAAATATCGATCCTGAGGACATCCATTATGTGCGCGAACACTTAAAAACAGAATTGGCAATCCA
>Ga0351952_1031_pt1 | contig 19712 bp, 20 predicted proteins | sample BONcelT113001H15_FD_205817 | JGI IMG/M metagenome (GOLD analysis project Ga0351952, IMG submission 205817) | Enriched cells from coal bed in the Powder River Basin, Montana, United States - BONCAT cells T11 rep3 HSBNCT.T11.300.1.H15 ... | reverse complement strand
GAGAGGACGACGAAGGAGTGCTGGATGACGAAATTGTCAGATTGCAACACTCCCTGAAAAGTTCGGTTTGCTTGCAACCGGGGCCGTAATATGGTTCAGGTGGTGACGTAGTGGGGGGCGGTGGTGCGTAATAGGTTTCTGATGATGATGTAATATGGTTCAGGTTATGACATAGATGGGTTGGGTTGTGGATGATAAGGGTTGAAACAAAACGATCTCTTTATTCATTACATGTCAGATTAATCAGATTAAATCGAAACTAAGGCAATTTATTACTCATCGATGCAAAACTTCTGCCGCATACAAAGTATTTGCCATTAGCATTACCACCGTCATCGGCCCAACGCCGCCGGGCACGGGAGTTATCCATCCTGCATGTTCTTTCACTTTGTCAAAGTCAACATCTCCAACCAGCTGACCATTTGGCAATCGATTAATTCCGACATCGATTACAATCGCGCCCTCTTTCACCCAATCTTCTTTGACCATCTGCGCTACCCCAGTGGCAGCAACGATAATATCAGCTTGTTTGGTGATTGCTGATAAATTGCGAGTTGTGCTGCGACAAACAGTAACAGTTGCTCGCGCATTGATTAATTCCATTGCCATAGGTTTGCCCACAATGTTCGAGGCGCCAATTACTACGGCGTTCAATCCTTTTAAATCAACGCCAGTTGACTCTAATAAAGCCATAACACCTTTTGGAGTGCAGGGTCGTAAAGCAGGTTGGCCGATAGCAAGACGCCCAATATTGTATGGATGAAAGCCATCAACATCTTTATCAGGGAGGATCTGTTCTAGAACTTTGGTGCTCGCAATGTGTTTTGGTAGTGGTAATTGTACTAAAATACCGTCGATAGTTTGGTCGTTATTGAGAGTAGTGATTAATTTTAGTAGTTCAGTTTCTTCTAGATTGGCAGATAAATTATAATCTTTTGAGAGAATGCCAAGCTCTTGGCACAATTTGCGCTTTTTACTGACATAAATTTGGGAGGCGGAATTTTCACCAACAATGATTACAGCTAACCCCGGGGCGCGCAAGCCTTGTGCTCTGCGCTTTTCTATTTGTAAGGCGATATCTTGTTGGAGCTTTTTAGCAATTGCTGCGCCGTCAATTATTTTTGCTGTCATGAGAATTCTCTACGTCGCGCAAAATATTTTTCATTTTACTGATAATGTTTTTGTATTTGCCTTTATGATTAAAAATCGCAGAACCAACCACAAAAATATCAGCACCAGAATTGGCGATTGTTGCGATATTATCAAGATTGATGCCGCCATCTACCTCTAATAGTGGTGGGTTTTGATTTTTGTTGTTGTGCGCTTTGGTTTTGTTATTTTTAGTTCTATTGTCGATCAAACTTCGCACTGTGCTAATTTTTTCTAAAGTGTTGGCAACGAACTTTTGACCACCAAAACCAGGGTTAACCGCCATTAATAAAATTAAATCTAATTTTTCCCATACATGCTCTAAATAATTAATTGGAGTGGCGGGATTAAGGACGAGACCTGCTTTGCAACCATGGCTGCGAATTAGCTCTAAGCTGCGGTCAACGTGCAGTGACGCTTCTGGATGAAAAGTGATATATGTGGCGCCAGCTTTCGCAAAATCAACAATCAAACTATCTACTGGTGTAGTCATGAGATGCACGTCAATTGGAGCTTGAATGCCATAATTACGCAGAGCTTGGCATACCATCGGGCCGAAGGTTAGATTGGGCACATAGTGGTTGTCCATGACATCAAAATGAATAATATCAGCGCCCGCTTTTAAGACAGCAGCAACCTCTTCTCCGAGGCGGGCAAAATCAGCAGACAAAATTGAAGGGGCGATAATTTTTTTTTGCATAGTTTTATTTTATTAATTTAGTTTATTAGAAATTCATTAGTTTTTTTTAGTAGTAGTATATTGGTTTGTTTTATTAGTAATTTATTAGTTTTTTTATTAGTAGTTTATTGGTTTGTTTCATTGGTAGTGTATTGACTTAGATTGTTAATAATTTATTAGTTTGTTTCATTAATTTTGATTTATTTTATAGTAACTTGAGATTACGGCTTTAGTTGATTGTGTTAGTTATGTACGCAACATTTTAACGCATTTTAACATAGTAAAAAAATCAAGTCTGCTAAAAGTTAGCCAAAGTATATGATCATCATATTGTGGTAGATTGCAATAGGTATGTTATGAAATCGGTTGCGATTATATGCTGATAGCTTGGTTCGGGCCTTTTTGTGTTGTTCTCTTTTGATATTTTCTTTTTTTGTTACTTGTTGCGTTACGCGGTAAAACGAAATTGGCTGATTGTAGTAAATAATAGCAAATTATAGTCAATAATAGTAAATGATAGTAGTGGTAGTAATGGTAGTAATGGGGTTTTGTTTTTTAATGGTCCGATCAAGTCAGGCGATGATGGAAGTGCTTGAGATCACCCGATCAAGTCGGGTGATGACGGAGTGGGGTTTGGGTGATGGTGGTGGTTTAGTGTTTAGTGATGGTGGAGATTTAGTATCGCACCTTTGTCTCCTATTCGTCATCCTCGCGCAAGCGGGGATCTCCTTCCAGTTATCCTCGTCTTGTCTGAAAGTGTAATGGGATTGAAACCTGAAAAAAATCAACACCCCCGGTTTTTAACGCGGTATTTATTTTTTTGCTCTTATCCGTATTCTTTGTATTCTTCAAAAAAAATCATTAAAAACATAACATGAAATTGCCTTGTGTATATATAGTGACAAATAAAGCGAATACGACTTTATATATAGGAGTGACCTCAGATTTGATCAAACGTATTTGGCAGCATAAAAACGGTTTTGTTGCTGGTTTTACTAAAAAATATAACCTGCACAAGTTGGTATACTATGAACAATACGAAGATATGTATTCAGCAATTTGTCGAGAAAAGGGACTTAAAAAATATAAAAGGGAGTGGAAATTGTCTCTTATTGATGCAATGAATCCTTTTTGGCATGATCTGTACTATGAGATAATCAAGTAGGGATGTGATTTTTTGGATTGTCAGATCACCCGATCAAGTCGGGTGATGACGGAGTGGGGTTTGGGTGATGATGGAGATTGTGGTAGTAGGGTGATGATGGGGGTTTAATATTTGTTGATGACGGAGGTTGAGTGTTTCTTGATGCCTGTGACGATGTTGTTGTTGAGTTAGTGCCACCATGGTCACCATCTGCTCTCTTAATTATCGCGGGGATCTACACAATCAAGCTAAAGAAAAGAAAAGAAAAGATATCGCCGCTACCTGCTACACTTAAAAATATTTTCGACCTTCCATTCTTCCATTTGACTAACGGGAAATCTTATAATGGAACTTGTGATCCAAGCCATTCTTCAAGAATAATTTTTGCTGCTAGGCTGTCTATCGATTCGTTTTGCAAAGCTTTATATCCTCCTCGGTTGAATATTTCTTCGCGTGCAGCTTTGGTGGTTAAGCGTTCTTCAGCAGCATAAACTGGCAGTTTATATCTGGCTTCTAATTGCGCAATAAAGTTTTGTGCAAGTTTCGTAACTTTTAACTCACCACCATCGATTTTGTATGGTACGCCAACGACTAAGGCACAAGGACGCCAATTTTTGATCAAAGTATCGATTTTCTCCCATGGTGGAATTAGATTTTTCGCAACCAATGGAGCAAGAGCTGAGGCGCTTTTGGTAATTTTTTGGCCGACAGCAACGCCAATATTGCGCGTACCATAATCGAATGCTAAAAAAATATTCCTCTCTTCCATTCCGCGATGAATCCGAAAGTTTTTAAATTGCACTAATTTTCTTTCATGTAAAACCGCATTATTGATTAACGTTTTATGGGTCTGTTGCATTCCGAACTTTTTAGCAAAATCAAGGAGTTATACTCCTTGATTTTGCTAGATCCCCGCTTTCGCGAGGATGACGAAATTGTCAGATTGCGACACTCCCTTTATGTTGTTTAAACCTATAAACTAATCCAAATTTCTTTGGTGAAGTTGTTTGCAATAGGTTTCTTTAATTAATAAAGAGGCAACAAGGGCGATAACTAACCCGATTAACATCAAATAATTTGCTCGAGTAAAGTCCGCAAGCGAATACACAGCGGCGTTGTCAACTATTTTAGCGCCACCAGACATTTCTAGTAGCCAACCAAAAACAGTCACTAGCATGCCGCCAGACATGATCAAAACCGATCCGAGACTAGTAGCGGTAGCGGTAATGGCATGTGGGTTGCTTTCAGAAATCACAGGATAGCCGATTACTTGGCAGCTGATGATTAAACCTAAAGCAAAATATAAACTTATTTCAATAGCAAATGGCAACGTTGGGGCAAACATTATAATTAACATCACAAGAATTGATAAAATCGCACCAGCGATCATTGGGGGTTTACGTAAACCCATGCGGTCGGAAATTAAACCTGCTAGCGGTGAACCGATGATCATGCCAATAAAGATCATGCTGGTTACTGCCGTAGCTTGTATTTTGGTGAGTCTATGAACATGAGTCAGATATGGAACTCCCCAAATGCCACCAAAAATAAAAAGGGGTAAATTTACTAAACAAATGTAAATGCCGCTTAGCCAATTTTGGGGATTGTTTACAGTAATACCCAAAGAATGCCAAAATCCAAATTTTTTGAGTTCAACATGCTCTTTGGCATCGGGTTTTACCAGTTTTTTTGGTTCGTCCCGGACTATTAGGAGTTGTAAAATAATTATAGCTAATCCGAGCGTAACCACTAATTGCATGGCAAAACGCCATCCGAAATTATGGGTGAGCAAAGTTAACGGGGTTTGAGCAGCGGCGCCACCAAACATGCCAACTGTTACAATCATGCCGATTACTAATGCTAAATGTTTTGGTTGAAACCAGCGGGATGCTAATTTTACAGCGGATAATAAAGCAAAAGCGCCAGCAACTCCGATGACGAGTCGCGCCATGCACATTACCCAAAAGGTAGAAGTAGTTGAGAAAATATGGGTGGCAAAGACCGAGATGATGAACACCACAAATAGTATTTTGCGTACTGATAACCTATCTAGCAAAATGCCAGCGGGAAATAGAAACACTATATTGCCATAGGAAAAAAAAGCGAACAGATGGCCAAGTTGCTTAGCATTAAAGTTGAATTCTTTTACTAGTTCAGAATTAATGGAGTTAAATAAATTCATTTGGATAAAGATGTAAAAGAAAAACAAAGCTGAGGTTAAAACTACAAGCCAAGCACGGAAGGTGTTTGGGCTTTTAATATCAAACTGCTCTGAGTAATTGATCGTTGACATATCAGCATCTCCCTCTTTTGTGTTTTGTGGGTTTAGATAACAGTATGTAAAACGGTGATAAAGATATCATAAATTGGGCAAAGGGAATAGGTGATCTAAAAAAAATGATGTTGCTTAATGGATTTTCGCTAAATAATAACATTTGTCATGTCTTCGTCATCAGATCTTCGTTGTCTCTATATTTCCGTCATCACCCGACTTGATCGGGTGATCTTTTGATCTCAAGAGATCGCCCGATCAAGTCGGGCGATGACGGTCGGAGGGAAACTTGGACAATGACAGTCGGAGGGAAACTTGGGCAATGACGGTCGGAGGGAAACTTGGACAATGACAGTCGGAGGGGAATTTGGACAATGACAGTCTTTTGTTAAAAAATAATTCAGATTTCAGCAGTTCCCTTAAGAGATCACCCGATCAAGTCGGGTGATGACGGAGATAGAGTGTCTATTTTCCCTAATCTCTTCTTGTACCCCATTTTCTGTGCCGAGAAGCAAAATGTCTGCAGGGCGGCAGGCAAAGAGGCCGTTAGTTACGACACCAGGAATATTATTTATTGTTTGTTCAAGTTTTAATGGCTCAAGAATTTCTAGATTCCATACGTCTAAAATAACGTTACCATAGTCGGTGATTGTGCCCTCACGATATACTGGCGAGCCGCCAAGTTTTACTAGTGTGCGCGCTACATAACTACGTGCTAGAGGGATAACTTCAACTGGCAAAGGGAATTTGCCGAGGATTTGCACTTTTTTGCTGTTATCAGCAATACAAATAAACTTTTTGGCGATGGCTGCGATTATTTTTTCTCCTGTTAGGGCCGAGCCGCCACCTTTTATCATTTGAAAAGCATTATTTATCTCATCAGCCCCATCAATATAGACAGACAACTCGTCAACATTATTAGGATCGATAAGAGGGATGCCGATATTTTTTAATTTATTGGCGGTGGCTTTTGAACTTGAGACGGCGCCGCTGATTTGTGATTTGAGTGGTAAGAGAGCATCAATAAAGTAATTAACCGTTGATCCTGTGCCTACTCCAATGACAGAGTTTTCCGTAATGTATTTGAGCGCTGCTTCTGCCGCCGCTTTTTTTAGTTTTGCTTGGTTGGTGTTCATATAAAAATCCTCTTTATTTATTTTCTTTTTTTACAGAACCACCACATATAAAGACCAGCTATAATCATTGGCAGCGAGAGCAATTGTCCCATGGTAAGCCAGTTAAATGCAATAAAGCCAATTTGGAGATCAGGTTCACGAAAAAATTCACATCCAAAGCGAATGCTGCCATAGCAAATAAGAAATAAAGCGCTAACTGTTCCTCGAGTTCGCGGTTTTGCTGCATAAAACCAAATTATGATAAATAAGACAACTCCTTCGGCGAAAGATTCGTAGAGTTGCGAAGGATGGCGTGGTATTGGGCCGCCGTTGGGAAATATCATGCCCCAAGGAGCAAGTGTTGTGCGCCCCCAAAGTTCTGAGTTGATGAAATTACCTATTCTGCCAAGCAGAAGACCAACGGGGACTAGGGGTGCGACAAAATCTAATGTTTGTAAATATGTGAGTTTATTTTTGTGCGCAAAAAGTAGCAGGCTAATTATTGTGCCGAGAAGACCGCCATGAAAAGACATGCCGCCATGCCAGATTTTGAAAACAAATAATGGATCATGGAGGAGTGTATTAAAGGCATAAAACAAAACGTAACCTATGCGCCCACCCAAAACTGCGCCGCTTGCTCCATAAAATATCAGATCGTTAATGGTATCGATATGCCAATCATATTTTAGTTGGCGGGCATGTTTTTTTGCCAGTAACCAAGCGAGCGCAAAACTTACGATATAAATAATTCCATACCAATGAATTTTTATTGGCCCGAGGTTTAATGCTACAGGATCTATTTGTGGATAAGTAAGCAACTGTATTGCTCCATTAAAATTTTAAAACCGCTTAGGAAAACACTATATTACGTCATCACATGATACCGCTGCGATATCACTGCGGTCATCATCGGGGACGCCGCTGTATCATCACTACACACCACTGTATAATCTGGCACTACTGCATCATCACCCGACGGCCACTGCTTTATCATCCGACGCCACTGCATCATCACTAGACAACACTGCGTCATCACCCGACGGCCACTGCGTCATCACCCGACTTGATCGGGTGATCTGGCTATTGGGCGATCAGGAAATTTTGTTCCCAACTTTCTCCGTTTTCCCCATTTCTCTAGAAGGACTTTCAGTAGTTAAATACCATATTTTTTAAAACTTCAACTAATGTTAGCGTTTTTTATTTTAGATTTTACTATTGGTTGAAATTCGGTTAGTACCTTCGAGTAGATATCCCGTTTGAAATACACTACATGTTTTAAAGGTTCCCAATATTTAATCCAGCACCAGCCGTTAAATTCTGGTTTGGTACCGGCATTTAGGTTTATTTTGTCATCGCCACCGGTTAATAAAAGTAAAAACCATTTTTGTTTTTGTCCGATGCATGTTGGGGTGACAAAACGGCGGCGTAGATGGCATGGTAGTTTGTAACGAAGCCAGCGTTTGGTGATGGCCAAAATTTTGACATCTTTTGCAGTCAAACCTACCTCTTCTAAAAGTTCCCGGTACATTGTTTCTTCCAATGTTTCGTAAGGGTCTACGCCTCCTTGAGGAAATTGCCAACCTTTGGATTTCACCCGTTTGCCCCAAAATAGCTGACCATGCTTATTTATAAGAACAATACCAACATTTAGTCGATAGCCGCTTCTGTCAAGCATAATTGATCGCCGTATAACTTATTAATAGTAGACACTTTTTAGCTCTTCTATGGATTTTTTCACAAAAGATAATAATTGGCAATCGCTAAATTGGAATACGAGCGGCCAGGAGGGTGTTGAAATCTGAAAATTTCGTTATTTTTGCTGAAAATTGTAGCCTGTCAGTCATTCTGGCCTCGTTGCAAACCGAACTTTTCAACAAAATTAAGGAGCATAACTCCTTAATTTTGTTAGATCCCCGCTTTCGCGAGGATGACGAAGGGAGTGAGAGAATGACGAAGGAGTAGGAGGATGAAGAAGGAGTGCAAGGATGACGAAGGAGTGCAAGGAGTGCGAGAATGAAGAAGGGCTCTGCTGAAATCTGCGATTTTTATAGTTCCCACGAAAGTGAGGTTCTAGGAAATTCAATAAGTTAAATTATAAAATAACGCTGAAAATTTCAGATTTCAGCAGGCCCAGAAGGAGTGCAAGGATGACGAAGGAGTACGAGGATGACGAAGGAGCGCAGGATTGAAAAAATGTCAGATTGCAACAGTCCTATTCTCTACCTACCCGCAATTCTCGCGCCAGCGAGAATCTAGTGGATGTTAGATTCAGCATTCTCGAGTGCTAATGCAAACTATCAGAACAGCGGAAGTCACTGATTATATCTGGAATAAATGGATTTATTGGTTCCGTAGTTGTTAGTGTATATTTGCTTGCGTTGCCGTTGAGATCAAAAGTCAATTCAAAATGTTTGGTATCATGATTATTAGTAACGATATTAGCTTTATCTAGCATTCTAAACCAAGCCCATGGTCCAAATTCTGAAGTAGTGATGTATTTACCATCATTATTGACAAAGCTGATGGTGGCTAATCCTGATTGTGGTCCAGGCCAAGTAATATTACGGGATTTTTTATCTTCACTGCTAAAAGAGATTTTTTGTCCGTCGATGTGAAGAGAGAATCCTTGGGTATTGGCGCCAAGGTCAACCGGTGTTAGGGTGAATTGTAATGTGGGTTTGGGTGTTTTGGTGGTATAAAACATTTTTTGGATGAGAGCAGCACGTAAGAATATTTCCAAAGATTCGCGCGAGAAATTGATTTTTTGATCATCAATGTTTTTCCAGGTCCAGTCTGTTTTTTCGGCGTTCACTAATGGTTTTATATAGTGGGTGAAGAAGTTATTAATGATGCCGTGCGGTCCGAAAAAACTATTAAAATCGTCGATACTGATATCTTCTTTGCTATTTTTAAACAATGGATATTTGTTTTCTAAAATTTCTTTATATTTTGGGACTATTTGATCTGCCCATGCTTGATTGATGTGATCGTGAGTGGCGGTAAGTAATGTTTGCCATACATTATTTATGATTGAGAGTAAATAAGCTTGTAGCAATGGAGGTTGGTGGTTGGCAAAAGTTTTAAGATCAGTGATCGCATGACATGAGTTTTTGTCGTGGAGATATTTAGTAAGAGTGATAAAGGCGGCATTATTGCTGGCAGGATTGTCAGCGATTATGGCCATGAAATGCGCCAATTTATTTAATTTATGCTGCAACTCTTCGAGATTTATGTTGTTTAACCCCTGTAATCTCGTGGTTAGTTCTTTGGTTAATTTTGCTGGGGGCTTGTTTATGTTGGTGTTGTCTTTAATTTGCTGGAGCAAGGTGATTAGTGGTGAATTTTGTGCTGTGAGAGCGCTTAAATATGTGGATAGTTCTTGGGGTTTTTTGTAGTCCAATTTTGCTTCTAACTTAATAATATTTTCCCAAGCGGCCGCATATTTTTCAAGATAAAGATCTCTGACATTTTTTAAGATGCTCTCATTGTTATCTTTTGGCCATGTTTTGAGCTTGCCCAATATCCAGTCATGTTGTGGAGGAGTGGCAATAATTTTAGGGATGGTGTCATAGTAAATTTTCTCAAAATTTTCTTTAGTGTACATTTTTGCCACTGTTTTATCGTTGGCGCTTTTGAAAAGTTGATTGGCGTAAAGGTTTTCAAGTTGTAGATATATTAATTGCGTTGGGGGTAAGTTATTTAAATTTTCCCGAATAGTTGTGATTAATTGTTGATTTAATTCCCCTTTAAATTTATTTTGCAAAGCGCTGTCTAATTGTTTTAAGAGGATGGTTTGTTTCTCATTGTTATTGTAAATTTCTGTCCAATAATTATTAAACCAATTTTTGATATAGTCCGGCTCCAGTTTTTCTGGATCACCAAACATCAAATATGTTTGTAAAGCGCGATATATTTTTTGGCTGGTTGGCAATTTTGGTGTGTCGATGGTGGTGCTGCCCAAATAATCTTCTAGTTGCGTAATTAAGCTGCGAATAAACAATACTTGGTGGGTTTTGGTCAGTGTTTTTTGCAGGGATTTAGTTTTATTGATGCCAAAAGTTAACCACCATGAATTGGCGTTTTGCTGTAGCTGATTCAGTGTAAGGTACAGGTTGTCGTAATCTTTAGGATTTTGTGTTTGTAATGCCAGCTTCACTTGGTTAATTAATGTCGCATTTTTGAGATAACTTTGATAGCTAGTAAGGATGCTAGTGCCAATTATTAAGAGGGCAATTAAGAGGGCGTACAAATAAGCAAATCGCAGTGAGAGTTTTGGTAACCTCAAGCGGGAAAGCTTGTTATGTTGTTTGGGATGAGGCAAGCGGATCCCTTTTTTGAAAACATCTTCAACAAAATGGCTCTGATTGTTGTTGGCTTCTAAATTATATTCTGGTTTTTCTTTGAGATTGAGGGCATAAATTAAAGCTGCTTTTATAGGATCAATGGGAGCGCCATCCTGAATGCTGCTAGTAAAATAAATGCTTGATAATAATATTTGGCTACTATGAGGAATTTTGCTGATAACCTCAGTGAAGATGGCGCGCAGATTCTCCATTTGGGATGGGAAGATTTTAATTAGCGCCCGTTCTTTTGGATGAATAGATTTTTGGAGATTTTCGATAATGCGATTATTTAATTGTCTTAATAACTCACTAAATTTTGTTTCAAAAGTAAGGGCTAAATCGGTTTTTTTGTTGGGAGCAAACACGATGCCAAACGGTTGCGAGCGTTCCTCGCGATTAAGACAGGAGAAAAATTCAGTGAAGCCTAAAATGCGGTCACATTTAGTAAATATTATGTGTGTGTTGAGTGTTTTGATGTAGCTTGCCATTTCATAAATGCGTTCCCGGATGTAGAACAGGGTTTTTTTTAAGAGGGTTTTGTCGGCAGTAATAGCTGGTAGATCAAGAACAATGAGAGTGCCGGCCAGAGAGTTTTTTCCAAAATATTTTTGTAGGAGTTTGATGAAGCCTTGCCATATTAAATCATGTCGTGGTTTGGTGAAATCTGGTTTGGTGTAGGTGCCGGCGGTGTCTATGTAGAGAGCTTCTTTGCTAAACCAGAACGAGCAATATTTGGTTGGAATAACGGTATTTAAGCTTTGGTAGTTGGCGTCAATTAAATCGAGGCCAGCTTGCGAGAGAATAGTGGTTTTGCCAAAACGCGCTGGACCTAAGATGAGATACACGGGAATTTTCTTTTTACCGTGAAAATGACTCATGCAGTTTTTTAAGAAAAACTCGTAAGCGGCGGCAATCTCCTCTTCAAGAATTTTTAATTCTTGAGCGGCTTGATCATTTTCTTTGTTTGTGATGATTTTAAAGCGCCATTTCATATTTTAAAGTTAATAATTATTTTTATTTTCGAACACTTGTTCGATAGTGGTATAAATTGGTTGCATGTTGTTTTTTAATTTTATACTGACACCTAAATAAATAAGGACGCCGATAGCAATGGCAGTAATGCTTACTATTGATAGCAATTTTTTAGTTGTCATTTTGGGGGCAGTAATTAGTGGTGTGACAGTTTCATGGTTTGGTATTGTTTCAGGTTTTGTTTCTTCGCACACCAGAATGCTTTTACGATTGAGATGACTATAATGCCCGATGATTTGATACAGTTTGTTGGTAAGCGCGATTAGCTCGTTTTGTCCATGTTCAGTGTGTTGATGTTTGCCGGCAAAACCAAGATTAAGGCAAAGATACAGCAATTCGATTAAATGTAAGTTAGCTGCGATGTTTCCCAAAGTGCGATCGATTATTGCAAAAAAACGTTCGCCCCCATAATTTTCATTATGAAACAAAAACAAAAGATTTTTTTCTGCCCAATTGTTTTTTTGTCCCCAGGTGGTTGCTTTAATGATTTCATCTAGTAAGCAACATAGCGCATAGCGAGCAGCGATAATTATATCGTGTTGGTAATTTGCTATTTGGGCGCGATGCTCAAAAGAACGGATTTCATGAGCTAAATCTTGCAGAAATTTCTCTGGGTCATTTGGGTAGTCGGTTGATTTGAGAGTTTCTGTTAGACATAGTAATTGATCGCAGGCTGCTATCAGGGGGTTGATATTTATGTTGGAGGTGTAGAGTCGGGAACGATAGTAACTGGCGGTTGCAGGAAGAGGGGTGGTCTTTTCAAAAGAGCGTAAATTATATAGTGAATTTTCAAGTAAGTTGGTATCTTGATTCATGATTTATACAGTCTGTCTATGAGCTAGTTTCTAATTTGTATTGTTTTAACTTTTTACGCAATGTTCCCCGATTGATGCCAAGCATGGCGGCGGCATTGCTTTGGTTGTTTTTAGTATGTTTCATGATAGCTTTGAACAGGGGGAGCTCTACTTCTTTTAAAACCATTTCATAAAGATTGGTTGTCTTATGGCCATCAAGATGTGCAAAATATTCTTCTAATGCTTCGCGCACACATTTATTCAAGGGTGCCATTTGCCGTACAACTTGTGTCATAAGTAACTCTCCAGCGTGGTAAATTTTTGTAGGACTTATTTTGATTTTTTTATTAGTTTGGACAATAATTATTGCTTCATACTATAAAATAGTAAACACCAAAGTGGGTTAGATTATAGCATCGGTTGTGATTAGCTCAAGGTATAAATTAAATTTGGGTAATCTTATATGATAATAAAACGCAAGAGATGTTTAGTATTATTGGCGTTAGTAATTAGTTTTATGGTGGCAACAGCTGTCTTTGCCGCTAACAAAACCCAAATTAAAGCGACAAAAATCAATATTTTTAGGCCGGAAACAGCGATGCCGAAGAAAAAGAAGAGGGGTTTTTGTTGGATGCATGCGGTGGCGATAACACGGCCGGATGCTTGGCGTTGTATGGTGGGAGGCGAAATTCGTGATCCATGTTTTGTTTTGGAAACAAAAGATGCTGCAGTATGTGGCGTCGATCCGACGAAAGAAGGCAAAAGCGGATTTCTTTTAAAGCTGAGTAAGCCGCTGCCAAATGAGGATCAAAACGCCAATCTTCCCCTGGTGAATGCTTGGATTGTCCAGCTTGAAGAGGGTTTAGTTTGCACCCCTTATACTGGCACTATGCCGATTATAAAGCAAAACGATGATGACATTACAGCAATTCAGTATGGGTGTGAGAGTGCAGCTGCCGGATCTTTCGTTGGTCTTATGCATGATTCTGTTGTTCCTGGGAAAATTTGGCGCGCCAAGAAAGTTGTGTACTCCTTAGGCCGCGATCAAAAAGCAAAAATCAATAAAATTCAAGATGTTGTGATTAAAGAAGTGTGGCGGTAGGTTTAGCATGGGATTTTTGCAATCCAAGATATTCTTGCCATTCTTCTGATAGTGATAGCGCGGTTATTTTGTTTTGGATTTTCAAATCTAGCCTGATAATGGGCCCGTTGAAATCTGACATTTTCGTCATTTTTATTTTACTCAAAAATGCAAGAAAAATGTTTGACTTGCAACGGCATGAAGTTTTTCGTAGAATGCCAGCCCAATATTTATTTTAATTAGTAGAGAGGCATGCTGAATATGTATGCAATTATCGCCACTGGTGGCAAACAATATAAAGTGACTGCAGGTGAGGTTTTACAGGTAGAGAAATTAGAATCTGCGGTTGGAGATGCGGTTGAATTTGACCAAGTATTAATGGTTGTTAATGGTGAAGACATTAAAATTGGTACGCCATTGGTCAAAGGGGCAAAAGTGATCGGCGAGGTGAGTGATCAAGATCGTGGTGAGAAGATTACCATCATTAAATTTCGTCGCCGTAAGCACTACATGAGGAAACAGGGGCATAGACAATATTTCACTGCAGTGAAAATAAAAGCAATTGAAGTATAATATATAATAGAAGTTATAGGGCAGCTAAAAAAGGGGGCTGTTGACTTCGCTAGGTTGAGATACAGCCAACATAGTAGAATTTACAGACTCTAAAAAAGTATAGACATAGTATGGTATAGGGGTGTTATATGGCACATAAAAAAGCGGGTGGTAGCACAAGAAACGGTCGAGATTCTAACTCGAAACGCTTAGGTGTTAAGATTTTTGGTGGGCAAAAAGTTATTGCTGGTAATATTTTGGTGCGGCAACGGGGAACGCAATTTCATCCTGGTGCTAATGTTGGATTGGGCAAAGATCACACTTTATTTGCATTGGTTGATGGTTCAGTGAAGTTTCAAACTCTCAAGAATCGTACTTTTGTCAGCATTAAAAACTAAAATTAAAACTTAAGTCTTTTAAAAACTTAAGTTGCAAATCCTAAATTTATGGTCTTGCGCCAAATATGGTTCTTCCAACTCTTACCATGGTGGCGCCAGCAGCGATAGCCGCAGTAAAGTCGTTTGACATTCCCATGCTTAAAGTATCTACGGAGATTCCGTGTTGCTGTAATTTTTTAAATTCTAAAAAAAGAGTATGAAATATAGCAAGTTGTTGTTCAAATTTTTCTTGATGGTTGGGAATTGTCATAAGGCCGCGTAAGTTTAGTTTAGGAAGCAGCGTAATTTTTTTCGCCAAAGGTAGAATATCGTCAATTCTAACTCCGGATTTGCTTTGAGAATTATCAACATTGACTTGGATGCATATATTGAGAGATGGCGCCGACAAAGGACGATATTTATTGAGTAATTCTGCTGTTGCAAAATCAGTAACGGTTTCGACCCAAGCAAAGTTTAGTGCGAGTAGTTTTGTTTTTTTTGATTGAATTCTGCCGATATAGTGCCAAATGATGTTAGGGCTGATTGCGGCTAATGCGGCAATTTTTGGTAATGCCTCTTGTAAATAGCTTTCTCCGAAGTGTATTTGGCCCAGAGTTTGTGCTGCTTTGATGTTTTTATGTGGTTGCGTTTTTGATACGGCAACCAAAACTACCGATCCTGGCAGACGGTGATATTTTTTTTCAGCTGCTGTTATGTCAGCTTTTACTTTTAACAAATTTTTTTGAATTTTTTCTAAATTGTGCAACACGTTTTTTACCTTATAACCAAACCAGAATGCGTCATCAGGTCTGCATAATTCACTAGATCTGCAGGCCCCGTTGCAAACCGAACTTTTCAACAAAATTAAGGAGCATAACTTCTTAATTGTGTGAGATCCCCGCTTTCGCGAGGATGACGAAGGAGCGCGAGGATGATGAAGGAGTGCGAGGGTGACAAAGGAGCGCGAGGATGATGAAGGAGTGCGGGGATGACGAAGGAACGCTAGGATGACAAAAATGTCAGATTGCAACAGTCCCACATCATCACTAGACCTAGTTACGTCATCACCAGACCATATTATCCGAGACTACTTTATCACCGAACCCTACTACGTTGTCATTCGCACTTTGCTACTTTATCACCGAACCCTGCCACGTTGTCATTCGCACTTTGCTACTTTATCATCGAACCCTACTATACGTTGTCATTCGCACTTTGCTACTTTATCACCGAACCCTGCCACGTTGTCATTCGCATTTTGCTACTTTATCACCGAACCCATACTCCGTCATCACCTGAACCCCTACTCCGTCATCACCCGACTTGATCGGGTGATCTCACGAGGCGCCCGATCAAGTCGGGCGATGACTAGATTTTCTGGATTACGACCATTAAATTCTCTATCATACACTCTCATACACTCTTGGTGTATTTTGTTTCATAGTTCACCTCAAAGATTAAAATTTATTATAATTTTTCTCTCTTCGATGTGTCCATTAAATAGTAGCAGGTTCAGAGTTTATCGAATACTGTTAGTTTGTCCGAGAGTTCTGTTAGAAGTAAACTCCGCTTGCTCACTTTGCGTACGCCTTGTACTATGCCAAAATACTAGGCTTCGAAATAACTCTCATATACAATACATTTTTAGTACTATGCCGAACGACAGTTCCTACAGAGTATCTTTTACTTTTGCGATGATTTTGCATCTCGTACTGCTGATTTTTTTGTTGGTAAAGTTTACTGCTGCAAAATCCCCCATTGCTCTGATGGCTCCTGGAAATATCATCAATGCTACCGCTATTAGTGAGCGGGAGTTTTCCCAACAAATAAGTAAAATGGTAGCGACTCCTAAGGTCGAGCCTAAACCGCAACGGGAAAAGATGCCGGCAAACGAATTGCCATTAGCGCCAGAAGTAAAACCAGAAGTAAAGTCGCAATCATCCTCGGAATTACCAGAAACAATACCAGAAAAAACATCGACAGCGAAAGATGAAAAATTGCAAAAACTATTGCAAGACGATTTGTTAAAAGAGCAGGCAAAAGAGGTGGCGGAGTTAAAAAAGGAGAAGCAACGGCGTAAAAAAGTTGCTCTGCAAAAAAAACAGCAGGCGACTCAACGGGAGTTGAGAAAAGCATTGCATCAGCAGATTTTGGCTGAACAGCAACAATTAGCAAGTGAGCAAGCTAGCGTGCAGGGGCGACAGCTACAAGGGGAGGTGGATAAATATAAATATTTAATTATGCAAGCCATTTCTTCGCAGTGGATTGTTCCTGAAGGAGTGAGTAATGGTGCTGTTTGTAAATTATTGATTAACGTTGCTCCCGGAGGAGTAGTGCTTGATGTGCAATTGCTTAGCAGCAGTGGTAATTTGGCATTAGATCGTTCGGCGCAAGCCGCTGTTTTCAAAGCTTCACCATTGCCTGTTCCAGAAGATGCGGCATTGTTTGATAAGGTGCGGACTATAAAGTTGACTGTGAAGCCGGAAGGAATAATTGGTAATTAGATTTTTCCAATTCGGTATTTTGATTTATATTATTGTTCGAACAGGCGCTTGCTTGCTTTTGGTAGCCCTTGTATTATGGGTCTGTTGCATTCCGAGCTTTTTAGCAAAATCAAGGAGCATAACTCCTTGATTTTGCTAGATCCCCGCTTTCGCGAGGATGACGAAGTAGTGCGAGGATGACGAAATTGTCAGATTGCGATACTCCCGTTATGTAAAACATGCGGTTGCTAAAAATAAATATGTTGTAATAAAAGTTTGAGGATTGTGAAACATGTTGCTGCTATGCCAAATATTGAAATTATTAAAAACCGGTAGAGTATGGTTGGGAGCGGGGTTATTATTTTTAGCTACTCATGTTTATGCCGTGCTTGAGTTGGAGCTGACTCAAGGTGTCGATAACGCTGTTTCTATCGCAATTTTTCCTTTTGCGGAGCCGTCGTTAGATGGTGGTATAACGGCTGTTATTAGTAATGACTTAAAAAATAGCGGACGTTTTAAATTAGTTAATGCTGCAGCTTCACCAGATTTAGCGGCTAATTTTGTCGCATGGCGAGCACAAAAAATTGAGGCGGTTGTTAGTGGTCAAGTTAAGCAAATTGGTGGTGGGCAATTAGTTATTACGGTTAAATTATTTGATGTTTATAACAAAAATAAATTATTTGAAAAAGAATACAAAATCAAAAAAGAGCAAACACGAAAATTAGCTCACCATATTAGTGATACTATTTATCAACAATTGACCGGTGATCGGGGCATATTTTCCACAAGAATAGCGTACGTTTTGGTAGAGCGGCATGGACGTAAAGCCCTATATAAGCTTCAAGTAGCGGATAGTGATGGGTACAATAATCGGACTTTGCTTGCTTCCAGATTCCCACTTATGTCGCCAGCTTGGTCACCTGATGGCAAAAAAATTGCTTATGTTTCTTTCGAGGGTCATCGGGCCGCCATTTATGTGCAGGATATCGCTTCTGGTAGGCGCGAGCTTTTGTCTAAATTCCCTGGAATCAATGGTGCGCCCGCTTGGTCGCCAGATGGGAGAAAAGTAGCGTTAGTGCTTACACTTACTGGCTATCCCAAAATTCATATTCTAGATTTAGCAACCAAAAAATTGGAGCGGGTAACGGATGGTTGGTCATTAGATACTGAGCCGAATTGGTCACCTGATGGCGGGTCTTTGATTTTTACTTCAAATCGTGGTGGTAATCCGCAGATTTATCGTTTGTACTTGGGGAATAAAAAAGTGGAACGGGTTACATTTCAAGGTATATATAATGCTCGTGCCGCATTTACACCAAGTGGCAATGCGATTGTCATGTTGCATCAAGAGGGAGATATGTTTAGTATTGCCCATGAGGATTTGAAGGCTGGTCGCCTTACTTTATTAACGCGAGCCGGTCTTAATGAATCACCTAGCATAGCTCCAAATGGTAAAATGATTGTTTATGCTACTAATAGTAACAGTCGTGGGATGTTGGCAGAAGTTTCTGTTGATGGGCGAGTGAAATTGTTATTACCAGCTGGTGAAGGTGAAGTACAAGAGCCAGCATGGTCCCCTTTTTAAAGGAACAGGTGTTTTAAAATAATAGTTATTATCAAGATTTCGGTTTCTAACTTTTGGGAGAGGATTGGATTATGAAAATATTGCGTTTAACAGTTATTTTATTAGTGACAATCGGTTTTGGTTTTTTGGCTAGTGGTTGTAATTCTTTTAAATTGGGTAAAAAGGGTGGTGCAGAGGGGGAAGGGGATACAGTTGCACAAACCTCTGGGTTGGGTGAACAAGAAAGTTTTGGTGATGAAGCTATATCGCCCGAAAATCGTTTGAAAGCACCATATAATCAATCCTACCTTTTTGGTTTTGATCGTTATGATGTGCAACCAGAAGATGTTGCATCAATTAATGTGCAGGCAAATCATTTAGCGGCTAATGCGCAAGCTAAAGTACGCCTTGAGGGCAACACTGATGCTCGTGGTAGTCGGGAATATAATATTGCTTTAGGTTGGAAACGTGCCAAAGCTGTTGCTGATATTTTGAAGCAACAGGGAGTTAATCAAGAGCAAATTGTTATGGTTAGCTATGGCAAAGAAAAACCAATTGCCTTGGGTCATGATGAAGATTCTTATGGCAAAAATAGACGTACAGATTTGATTTACGAAGCAAAATAATCTGAACTAGTACTAGTTATTTCGTCATTGCATCGCCCCATTTGATATGGGGCGTTTGTGATTTGCGGCAAATAGGAGAAAATTGCGATGTTTTAGTGGGACTGTTGCAATATGACATTTTTGTCATCTTCGCACTCCTTCTTCATCCTCGCACTTCTTCTTCATCCCCGCACTTCTTCGTCATCCTCGCGAAGGCGGGGATCTAATAAGATTAAGGAGTTATGCTCCTTAATTTTCTTTAAAAGTTTGGTTTGCAATGTGGCCTTAGTCGTTGTTTGGTGATGTGATTGTGATGTAATTGAAAACAGAGAATAATGAAGACTTTGTAAAAAACCGGTTATGAGTATCAAATTGTGAACTTATTGTAATTCGTTATTTTCGTCTTTAATTTTTTTTATTCAAGTGGGTGAGGTGTGTATGATGAAAGCTATTAAAATGATTTTTGGTGTGTGTGTATTGAGCGGTTTTATTTCTGCAGTGATTGCTGCGGAAGCACCGGTG
>Ga0351952_1016_pt1 | contig 19770 bp, 13 predicted proteins | sample BONcelT113001H15_FD_205817 | JGI IMG/M metagenome (GOLD analysis project Ga0351952, IMG submission 205817) | Enriched cells from coal bed in the Powder River Basin, Montana, United States - BONCAT cells T11 rep3 HSBNCT.T11.300.1.H15 ... | reverse complement strand
TGTTTTGCAATGCTTGAGTATAAGCCTTCGTTGTTGTCAAGAAGTGGATAGATATGTTGTTTACGCTATTGGCCAGCAGCGCACTTTTTTGTTTATTTTATTGGTATGAAAATCAAAAAATTTCCGCTTTAAGAAGCAGCTATATGTTTTTGGGTCTAGCAATTTTAACCAAAGGATTGGTCGCGATTATAATAATTGGCGGCAGTTTTGGTTTGTTTTTGTTTATAGAAAAAAAATTCTTCCAATATTTACGTCAAGCCCTCGATCCAATAGGAATCTTGCTATTACTAGCAGTTGTTTTGCCATGGCATATTGCAGCTATGATGCAACATAAAGGCTTTCTCTGGCATTACATCGTAGAAGAACACTTTTTGCGTTTTTTAAATCAACGGGTACCTCATGATTATTATAGCGGACCAATTTACTATTATCTCCCGCGCATTATAATTTATTTATTCCCTTGGTCACTTTTTACACCATTGCTTTTTTGGCGCACTAAAAACCTTACCCCTTTTGAAAAAAAAATATTACGGTTTAGTTGGTGTTGGCTAATCGTGCCACTAGCATTCTTTTCTCTTGCCAGCGCTAAAGCAAATTATTATATGATTGTCAGCATGCCAGCTCTTGCCATGCTGCTTGGGATAAAAATAAAAAATTTGACGGCTAATAATCCGCAGCACAATAAAATTTTTAATCTTTGGGTGATGGCTATTCTATTGACAGTGGTTGTTGGCGTTGGTGTCGCCTTGCTATTTTTTGGCAGCATCCTAAAACTAGATGATACGAGCAAACAATGGCTTATAATTACAGCGATTTATGCGACAGGAGGAATGATAGCTATCATGAGTAGCATTATTTTTAATATCAATAGCCAACAACGCTCAAAAATTTCTTTTGTTGTACTTGCAAGTTTAATTATTCCTCTAATAATCACTATGGTTTCATACATAAAATCAACTATTGATAATCTTTCAAGTTCTAACGTTGGAATTTATTTAAGCTCACAACAAAATAATAGCCAGTTATACATTTATCATGATTTTGAAAATTTTTCTGCACTAGCTTTCTATGCGCCTGGCTGCTTTAAAATCATTGACTCTCAAAGTAGCGATTTATATTACGGCGCGCATTTGCCGCAATTCAAATCTTGCTTCATAGATAAAAAAGATTTCTTGCAAGAAATTACAAAGCAGCAAACATATATTGTAGTGCCAAACAAAAAACTTCAGCAGTTTTATGATGATGTTCCAGATGGACAGTCGCGATTTTCCTTATTGAAAAAATTCGACAAATTAACAATTTTGAGCACTATCAAAATTTAATCCTAAATTCGGGAGTTGAAACCTGACATTTTCGTCGTCATTGTAAAAACAGGGATTTAAGTTGTACAAGAGGGAATCTAATAAAGGGACTACATTTTCGTCATCCTCGCGCAAGCGGGGATCTAACAAAATCAAGGAGTTATGCTACTTAATTTTGTTGAAAAGTTCAGTTTGCAACGGGGCAAAAATAACCTTTTTACAAGGATCTATATTAAAGAAAAAGCGCAGCGCCAATGGCGCCATAAAACAAATCAAGAACTCTTAAGTTTTCCTTAATGATCCTCTGCTACAATGATTCTTGTGTGAAAAACACAATCGGCTCTTAAGGTGGTTTTTATTTTTTAGACCCTATAGAGTTTGGTTTTTAAATGTGTTATTTTTTCTTGCTTTTGAAAAAGTAACGTTTGTTTGTTACCTACTATCAAAAAAATTTAGAGGAGAATATAAATATGAATAAAGTTACAGAATTAAACAAGTCTGAGATTTCTGCAGTTAGTGGCGGAATAGGTTTGGCCGCTATTGGAGCTATTGGAACTGGTCTTCTTGCTGCTGGTAAATTCGCTGTTGCACATTATTTGATTAGTACTGGAGTAGTGGGGATGATGGTTGGTGCTTATTATTATTTATTTGGTTCTTCTAAGAAGGCTGCAAATGTACCAAATGTACCAAATGTACCAAATGCACCAATAGAGCAACCAAAAGTGGTACAAAAAGTGGAACAACGATCAATCAAAACAGACACAGGCGCATCTTCTAATACAAACCCTAACGTGGTTGAAGATGATAGCAGTTGGTTATAAAGAAATTTTTTAGATTTTACCACCCCGATGCGAAACATCGGGGTTTTTTTACGATAAAAATCATTGCACTAATCGCGGTCGGTATTGTCCGGTTGCAATCAGGCCCTGCTGAAATCCCAATTTTTAAAAACCAACTCTAAAAAAATTCCAAGGATAGATTTTCCTAGTTTTATTTATTCAGATTTTACTAATTTTTAACTACTTTTTGCCGCTTTGTCATAAACAGGAACTACATCATTAACACTAGATCCATACTACCTCATTACCCAGATTCCCACTACATCATCCAACACCAAATCCCCACTGCGTCATCACCCGACTTGATCGGGTGATCCCAAAAAATCGTCCGGCTAAACTGGGCGATCTCGTGAGATTATATATCCGATTGCCAGATCACCCGATCAAGTCGGGTGATGACAGAGTGAGGGTCCACGTAGTGGGGTTCTGGTGACAACAGAGTGTTGGGCAGGGATCTATATTAAAGAAAAAGAGCAGCACCAATGGCGCCACAAAACAAATCAAGAGCTCTTAAGTTTTCTTTAATAATTTTCTGCTACAATGATTATCGCGTGAAAAACACAATCGGCTCTTAAGGTGGTTTTTATTTTTTAGACACCCCCATGGAGTTTGATTTTTAAATGTGTTGCTTTTCCTCTCTTTTAAAAAAGTAAAGTTTATTTGTTACCTACTATCAAGAAAAAATTTAGAGAAGAGTATAAATATGAATAAAGTTACAGAACTAAATAAGTCTGAAATTTCTGCAGTTAGTGGCGGTATATGCTGTGAGGTTACTGAGGTTACTGTTGCCACTGTTATTGCTGTTGGCATTGTTAGCGATATAGCTGCGTTTGCTGCTATTGTTTATTATTTCGTTCTTCCTGCTAAGAGGGCTGCTGATAATGTAGCACCAAAACAAGAGACAAAACAGCCGTTAGCTACTGTAGAAAATGTAATAAGATCACTCGACACAAAAGAAAGCTCAGCCCCCAATAAAGTGGTTAAAGATGATGCCAGTTGGTTATAAAGAAATTTTTTAGTTTTTTGTATACCACCCCGATGCGAAACATCGGGGTTTTTTTACGATAAAAATCATTGCACTAATCGCGGTCGATATTGTCCGGTTGCAATCAGGCCCTGCTGAAATCTGAAATTTTCAGCGTTATTTTGTAATTTAACTTATTGAATTTTCTAGATCCTCACTTTCGCGGGAACTACAAAAATGGCGGATTTCAATAGGGCAAATCAATATCTTTGTGGGCTTTTTTGTTAGATTATATCTTTCTAGAAATTAACTGATAACCATTCGCAAAGATATATACGACAAAGAAACTGATCTAACAATCTTTTTTAACCAGCTTTATCACTAAAAATCTTCCGCAAAAACTGTCCAGTATAAGAGCGTTTATTCTTAATAATTTTTCCTGGCGCGCCAGCTTCCAACACATGTCCACCTTTATCACCACCCTCCGGCCCAAGATCTATAATCCAATCTGCTGTTTTAACTACATCTAAATTGTGCTCAATAATAACAACGGTATTTCCCCGATCACGTAGTTTATGCAAAACACTAAGCAATTGCTTAACATCATGAAAATGTAAACCGGTCGTTGGTTCATCTAAAATATATAAAGTACTGCCCGTATCACGTCGTGATAACTCTCGCGATAATTTTATCCGCTGCGCCTCTCCGCCCGACAAAGTGGTCGCACTTTGCCCCAAATGAATATAGGACAATCCAACTTCCATTAAAGTCTGCAACTTGTGAAAAATTGCAGGAATGGCTGCAAAAAAATCACTCGCCTCTTCAACCGTCATATTTAAAACTTCAGCTATATTTTTCCCTTTATAGGCAACATCTAAAGTTTCACGATTATATCGCCTGCCACCACAAACATCACAAATAACATAAATATCGGGCAAAAAATGCATCGCTACTTTAATTAAACCATCGCCCTGGCACGCCTCACATCTACCACCTGCAACATTAAAACTAAATCTGCCCGGTTGATATCCTCGCATACGCGCTTCACTTGTTTTAGCAAATAGATCACGAATATCGGTGAACAAACCAGTATAAGTGGCAGGATTGGAACGCGGCGTGCGCCCAATCGGGCTTTGATCAATCGCTACTACCTTATCTAAATGCTCTAACCCCAAAATTTTATCGTAGGTTTTAGGTAAAGCTAATGCTGCTTTATTCAAAGTGCGAGCAGCAACAGGATATAAAATATCGTTAATTAAGCTTGATTTACCAGAACCAGATACCCCAGTAATACAAGTTAAAAGCCCCAAAGGAATAGCAACCTCAATGTTTTTAAGGTTGTTTTGTCTCGCTCCATAAATACGGATCGCACGTTTTTTATCATGCGCCACCAATTTTGTTGGTGGCGTAATTGCTAAAGAGCCAGATAAATATTTGCCGGTAAGAGAACTTTGCTCTTCTAACATTTTTTTTGGGGAACCTTGAAACACTATGCTGCCACCATGCACACCAGCCATAGGACCAACATCAATCACATGATCTGCCGCTAAAATAGTCTCAGCATCATGCTCAACAACAATCACCGTATTGCCTAGATCGCGCAAATTACTCAAAGTTTTCAACAATCGCTCATTATCCCGCTGATGCAAACCAATAGTTGGCTCATCTAAAATATACATCACTCCCACCAATCCAGAACCCAGTTGACTTGCCAACCTAATCCTTTGCGCTTCACCACCAGACAAAGTTTCGGCTTGACGGTTCAAACTCAAATACTCCAAACCAACATTCAATAAAAAATGTAAGCGCTCACAAACCTCTTTGAGAATTTTCTCTGCAATCTCCCCTCTTTTGCCAGTCAACCGCAATGAATGAAAAAAATTAAAAGTTTGATCGATAGGTAAAGCAGTAACAGCAGAAATATTTTTGCCGGCAATAAATACATGATTAGCCGCATGACGCAATCTTGTGCCGCCACATTCATCACAGGTAGTTATACTCAACTGCCTGGCCAATTCCTCACGCACTGCTTCTGATTCCGTTTCACGATAACGCCGTTCTAAATTATGAATCACCCCTTCAAAAGGATGCTCCCGCTGCAACTTGCGCCCACCACCAAAAGCATAACTAAAGACAATCTCTTCTTTGCCACTACCATATAAAATAATTTTTTTTATTTTTTCTGGCAAAGAATGCCATGACATATCAAGATCAAACTTATAGTGGTGAGCAAGTGACGTTAAGAGCGAAAAACAATAGGGATTTCTCCGATCCCAGCCACAAATTGCACCATCCGCCAAACTTAAATTTTGATCAATAATGATTTTTTCTGGCGTAAAAGATTGCTTCACTCCCAAACCATCACAACCAGGACAAGCACCAATAGGGTTATTAAAAGAAAACATGCGTGGCTCAAGTTCGGACAAACTATAACCACAAAGCGGACAAGCGAATTTTGCGGAAAACACTTTTTCTTCTGTTATTTTTTCATGCCCATTATTAATAATCGCAACGCGTGCGCTACCACCTGTTAAGCGCAGCACTGTCTCAAAAGAAGCAGCTAACCGTTCTCGCATTTTTAGGTTTACTTTTAGACGATCAACTACCACCTCGATAGTATGGGCTTGATGCAAACTTAATTTCAAAGTTGCCGCTTCTTCTAGCTCCATCATTTTGCTATCTATCCGCGCCCGCACAAAACCCTGTGCTTGCAAATCAGCAAATAATTTCGCATATTCCCCTTTGCGCGCTACAACTACCGGCGCAAGCAAAATAACTTTGGTATCTGTGGGCAAAGCCAAAACACTATCCACCATTTGACTAACAGTTTGTGCTGCTAAAATAACACCATGTTCAGGGCATTGTGGTTGGCCAACCCGTGCATAAAGCAGGCGTAAATAATCATAAATTTCAGTTACCGTGCCAACAGTTGAGCGTGGATTATGAGAAGTGGATTTTTGTTCAATAGCAATTGCTGGCGACAACCCTTCAATCAAATCAACATCGGGTTTTTCCATAATAGCTAAAAATTGACGTGCATAGGACGACAAAGACTCAACATAGCGCCGCTGTCCCTCAGCATAGAGAGTATCAAAAGCCAACGATGATTTACCTGAACCAGAAAGTCCAGTAATTACAATTAACTTATTTCGCGGCAAATCAAGATCAACATTTTTCAAATTATGGGTACGTGCCCCACGAATTTTTATTGCTCCTGCTGGACATTCTGCGATTGGCACAGCGAAACGACAACAAGAAGAAGCTGCCGCTTTATGCTTTTTTATGGTGGTCATGTTTTCGATTGTAGAAAAAAAACTGCTCGTTTGCTATAACTATTTGAATCTATAAGCTCAGCATCAGCTTTATCTTAAATCCGGGAGTTGGAACCGTTATGAGAACGCTTAATAGGATCAACTCCCAGATTTAGGTTTATGCTCTTAAAGCCTGTTCAAAATCTCGCTAAGCTATGGCGGAAATCGCTTATTTTCGAGAACCGTAGCGGAGCATACATTTAAGTATGTGAGCAACGGATCGCAGAAAATAAGCGATTTACGACCAGATTAGTAGAGATTTTAACAGGCGCTTAAAGATTTTACTTCTTCCTCTAACCCCTTCGCTATCGCCTCATAATGGTCTTTGGCACCTAACTGCATCCCTTTTGCCTGCAATTGCTCGCTCGTACACGGTTTCCCAAAAGTAATCTTAATCTGCTGGCACCGGGGGAAAAATTTTCCTCGCGGTAAAGCGGCAAAAGCACCATCAATATAAACCGGAACTAATTGCATTTTTAATTCGCGCGCCAAAATGCCTACCCCTTTTTTAAAGGGCTGCACAGCACCATCCGGTGAACGCCCACCCTCGGGGAAAATACACACAACTTTTCCACACCGCAACACATAACCGCTAGCCCGCATGGCATCAATTAATTTTGTTGCAGGATCAATCGGAATAATTCTGCTAATTTTTACAAGATTACGCATTATTGCCACCGCAAAATAGACACTATATCCAAGGAAAAAAATACGCAATCGCAGCCAATTAGGCAAAGCAGCCAACAATAAAAAAGCATCGAGATAACTAACATGATTGGGACAGAGAATAAATGCGTGCTGCTTGTCACGAGGTAAATTTTCTCGCCCTATAACTTTCAGTCGCCACAGCAATTTAGCCACAACACACAAACCACCACAAAACAGCAAATAAAGAGCATTAGCCAACATATTAGGGGCAATATCAATTTTCACAGTAATTGATTTTTCTGGGTCTGTCTTTAAAACATCCTGCCATAAAGTTTTTTTAACAGCGGTTACGGGGGCGATATCTTGTAAAGAGTTGGCCGCGATTAGTTGCTCAATAGCAACCACCAATTCTTTGATAGTAGAAATTTGGGCAATCATCACTTCTGGAACATTTACCTTAAATTGTTTTTCTAAAGTTGCAATCAACTCAACCCGACTCAAAGAATCAAGACCCAAATCAACACCCAAATGATCAGTTAAGTGGACAGGATCTGGCAATTGCAATTCTTCTGCCATAGCTCTAGCCAATGCCTGATAAACTGGGGATGCAAGTAATTCTAAATCTTGTGCAGTTAACTCTTCCTCGGCCCGCACTTTTGGTCGCGCTCCCATCAACTCCTCTAAATGTTTATCCCGAATAATATGGCGTTTGAGCTTGCCTAAGCGGGTACGTGGCAACTCCTCTTTGGTGATGACAAACCCCATTATCCATTTATATGACGGATAATCTTTAGCAAAAATTTCAAGCTCAAGCTTAATTATTGCATTGACATCAATTTCGCCAGTTGCTTTAAAATGCTCAAAATCAGGAACAATTACCGCAACCAATCTCTCTTTTTCCCCGCTACCAACAGCTAAAACACATAATTCTTTGATATAACGACTCTGCAAATAATGGGTTTCCACCTCTTCAGGAGAAATATTTTTGCCAGCACCAAGCTTAATTAATTCTTTTTTTCTGCCGGTTAAAAACAAATATCCGTAGCGATCCAAATAGCCTAAATCACCAGAATAAAACCAAGAATCCCGGATTACTGCTGCCGTTTCTTCTGCTTGCTGATAATAGCCGCGCATCACATTAGGACCAGATATTGCCACCTCACCAATACCACTGGCATCAGGATCAACAATTTTAATAGTGACATCTAAAATAGCCTGGCCTACCGAACCTATTTTGGTACATGCTGGCGGATTCAAAGTAACAATCGGTGAGGTTTCAGTCAAACCATACCCTTGAATCACAGTAAAACCTACTTTATTGAGAAAAATTTCAACATTATCATCAAGCCGAGCACCACCGCTAACAAAACATTGCAACGCCGTACCAAAAGGAGCATGAATTTTTGTGAGCAAAAATTTATTGAGATTAATTGTGGTCAATTGCCGCCACCAATATCCTAAATTAATTACTCCCAACAACAATATCCTAATAAAAAATGGGATCCGATTAATCTCATTAATGATCGCTTGATAAAAAAGATAAAAAAACTGGGGCACTCCAACCAACACCGTTACACCGGTTTCTTGCATACAGGCAGTGATCTCTTCTCGCTTAAGACTGGAAATATAAGTAACTTGATTGCAAGAAAAAATTGGTAAAAGCAAAGTAACCATAAACGGAAATGAATGGTGCAAAGGCAAAATGGACAAAATGTTATGAGTAGAGTCAAAAATTTTTAATTTCTCAATACCACGAAAATTAGAATAAAAATTCTCATGGCTTAGCATTACACCTTTAGGCTTTCCTGTTGTTCCTGAAGTATAAAGAATAGCGACTATGTCATGAACTTGGGCATTAATTGACTCTATTTTCTTAGCAACTGTCCCCTGAAGAAATTCAGAAAAAAATAAAATTTCTTTTGCTTTCTCCGTTTTCTCCGCCATCATTAATGGCACATCAACTTCATTCCCAGCAAGCACAATAATCTTTTCCACTGAATCAACTACAGCTGTCGCCGCAGCAATAGTGTTAACAAATTTGACTGAGGTAAAAATAATTTTACTTGCAGCATCGGTTAAAAAACATGAAAAATCTTCTGTGGTCGCTTGCGGATCAAGTGGCACAACAATGGCGCCAACAAATAAAATTCCAAAATAAATAAAAACCCATTCTGGACTATTCTCTAAAACCATCGCTACCCGATCATTTTTTTGCACACCTAGCGCTAGCAAAGCACAGGCAATTGCTTGTGCCCGATCCAATAAATCTTGATAAGTATAACTGACATAGCCAGTATTATTTTTTATCCGTAAGGCGATTTTATTTGGATTTTTTTCTACCACCTCGATTAATTTTTCTGGCAAGGTATAAAATTTATTTGACATGTTTCGGCATTATACGGAAAGCGCCAAATTCTGACAAATGACAAATGGGTTACTACTATCGATATTTTTATTATTCTTATGCAACCAAAGCGATCTACTATTAAAAGCGAGTCTCAGATAAGAAGATTGTTGCAATCTGACATTTTCGTCATCATTGCTTCCTTTGCTTGCTTTGCTTGCTTTGCTTGCTTTGATTCTTTTGTTTGCTTTCTTCATCTTTGCTCCCTTGCTCCATCCTCGCTTCCATTCGTCATCATCGCCTCCTTCCCTCATCCTCGACTCTTTCCGGTCATCCTCGTTCCCTTGCTCCATCATCACCTCATTCCCTCATCCTCGCTTCCTTCGTCATCTTCTTATTCTTCCATCATCTTCTCATCCTTCCGTCATCCTCGCGAAAGCGGGGATCCCAAACTAACAGTGCTAAATAAACTCTGGTCATCGCCCGAAGACCTTTGTCATCGCCCGGTTTAGCCGGGCAATCTCTTGAGATCACCCGATCAAGTCGGGTGATGACGTAGTGGGTGGTCGGGTGATGACGCGGTATGGTTCGGATGATAACGTAGTGAAGATCTAGATGATGACCATAGTATGGTTCTGGTTATGACGCAGTCGTTGGATGATTACCGTAGTTAAGGTTCAGATGATGACATATTTACGATTAGGATAATGACATTTAAGGTTCACAATGATGACGTACGGTTCGGGTTATGACGCAGTATGGTTTGGATGATAACGTAGTGAAGATCTAGATGATGAACCATAGTAGGGTTCTGGTTATGACGCAGTCGTTGGATGATTACCGTAGTTACGGTTCAGATGGTGACATATTTACGATTAGGATGATGACATTTAAGGTTCACAATGATGACGTACGGTTCGGGTTATGACGTAGTCGTTGGATGATGACGCAGTATGGTTCTAGTATGGTTATGGATTTGCTCACCTCAGCCGTTTGTCAGAATTTAGTGCCTATGATACCCTATTACAATGAACCATAAAAAAAATAAACCAGCAAAAAAACACAAGAATTACCACCATCAAAACTCTTTTGCCGTGTTAGATGGAAACGAAGCTACGGCATATGTAGCTTATCGCACCAATGAAATTTGTATTATTTATCCCATCACTCCCGCCTCATCCATGGGAGAATTGCCCGATCAATGGGCTGCAGAAAATATCAAAAATATTTGGGGCACAACACCGCAAATTGTAACCATGCAAAGTGAAGGCGGCGCTGCTGGCGCAGTGCATGGGGCATTACAAACAGGAGCCTTGGTCACAACGTTTACAGCATCACAAGGCCTATTACTCATGATACCCAACATGTATCGCATAGCAGGAGAACTTACTCCAACGGTTTTTCATGTTGCAACTCGTACCCTTGCTGCTCAGGGCATGTCAATTTATGGTGATCACTCCGATATTTACGCTACACGCGCTACCGGTTTTGCCATGCTCTGTGCCGCCAATGTTCAGGAAGCACATGATATGGCATTAGTAACACAAGCAGCAGCGCTTAAAACTCGGATCCCATTTCTCCACTTTTTTGATGGTTTTCGTACCAGCCATGAAGTAGCAAAAATCGAATTGCTAGCAGACTCACAAATCAAAGCATTGATTCCCGATGAGCTCGTACTTGCCAGACACTATCATCGCCTGACCCCAACCAAACCATCGGCTCGTGGCGTAGTTTCAGACTATGATATTTATTTCCAAGGACGCGAAGCAACCAACCCATTCTACTTTGCTCTTCCAAGCGTTTTGGAAGAAACTTTAGAAAAATTCAAAAAGATTACCGGCAGAGAATATAAATTAGTCGAATATTATGGCGATCCTAAAGCCGAGCGGATAATTGTTATCATGGGTTCGGCAACTGAAACCGTACAAGAAACTGTTGCCTTTCTTAACCAAAAAAAAGAAAAAGTTGGCTTATTAAAAATTAGATTATTCCTGCCTTTTCCTAAAGAGCAATTACTCGCGCTGCTACCAAAAACCTGCAAAGCGCTTGCAGTGTTGGACCGCACTAAAGAAGCAGGATCGGCTGGTGAACCATTATATAAGGAGGTTGCCACCACTATTTTAGAAAATTACGCCCATTTACCTAAAAAATTACGGGTAATCGGCGGGCGTTATGGCATTGCTTCCAAAGAATTTACGCCGGCAATGGTGCAAGCTATTTTTTCTGAGCTCAAAAAATCCACGCCAAAAAATCATTTTACTATCGGGATCAATGACGATCTTACTCACACCAGTTTAAATTACGACAAAACATACGATATCGAACCAAGCACCGTGCTGCGCGCAATTTTTTATGGCCTAGGATCTGATGGCACTGTTAGTGCCAACAAAAACACGATTAAAATTATTGGGGAAGAAACCAATTTATATGGCCAAGGATATTTTGTTTATGACGCCAAAAAAACTGGATCGCGCACTGTTTCTTATCTGCGCTTTAGTCCCAATAAAATCCATGCCACCTATTTAATTAAGCACGCTAATTTTATCGGCTGCCATCAATTTAATTTTGTGGAAAAGATCCCAATTTTAGAGCGCGCAGCAACTGGCGCTACTTTTTTGCTGAATAGCCCTTGGCCAGCAGATAAAGTTTGGGACAAATTACCACGAACTTTACAACAAACAATTATCGATAAAAAAATTAAATTCTACGTCATTGACGCCTACAAAATAGCACATGATTGTGCGATGAAGAATCATATTAATATCATCATGCAAACCTGTTTCTTCGCCTTGAGTAATTTGCTCCCACAAAAACTTGCTATTGCCAAAATCAAAACGGCAATTAAAAAAACTTATGGCACGAAAGGGGAAGCGGTCCTGCAAAAAAACTATGCGGCGGTGGATAATACTTTAACCAAGCTTACACCAGTAACTATCCCCCACAAGGCTACTAGTTCTTTTGACTTATTACCAATTATTAGCGATGCCGCGCCTAAGTTTGTCCGAGAAATAATTGGGACAATGTTAGCAGGCAAAGGTGACGATCTACCTGTGAGCGCCATCCCTTGCGACGGCATTTACCCAACTCATTCAACCCGATGGGAAAAACGCAACATCTCTTTGACTGCCCCTGTCTGGGTCCCAGAAAATTGTATTCAATGCGGTTTATGTAGCTCTGTTTGCTCTCATAGCGCTATTCGCGCCAAACAATATTCTCAAGATCTATTACAACAAGCGCCCCCCGGTTTTCTTGCCACTACAACAACGGGCCCAACAGCTGCACATGTAAGCACCATCCAAACATATTCTGAAGATTGCACCGGATGCGGCGCATGTATTGCAATTTGTCCAATCAATAACAACAAATCTGATAAACAAGCATTAATAATGCGGCAAAAAAACAGCGAAACAAAAAAAGCCGAACATGCTCATATAAAGTTTTTTGAAAATTTACCCCAAGACCCAAATAAAGCTAATAAATCCCATGTCAGAGGCATTCAATACACCGCTCCAATGTTCGAGTTCTGCTCCGCTTGCGCTGGCTGCGGAGAAACTCCATATATTAAATTGCTCACACAATTATTTGGTGACCGCTTAATTATTGCCAATGGTGTCGGCTGCACCATCGCTTATGGCGGTTATTTACCAACTATCCCTTTAACCACTAACAGCCTCGGCCACGGCCCAGCATTTGCTTCCTCATTATTTGAAGATAACGCAGAATTCGGATATGGGTTATTGTTGACCATCGAAAAACATCGTGCTCAAGCATTAGAGTTAATTACAAAACTTGCGCCACAAATTAATAACAAGCAATTAATTCAAACCATTATCAACAATCAACAAAAAACTGAAGATGAAATTATCGAGCAAAAACAAGCTGTAGCCGCACTAAAAAATATTGTAACGAAAATCAATAATAAAAATAATCAAGATGCTAAACAATTACTGTCGCTTGCCGATCAATTGGTAAGACAAAGCGTATGGGAAATTGGCGGTGATGGGTGGGCATATGACATTGGATATGGCGGCTTAGATCATGTGCTTGCTAGCGGAAGAAATATCAAAATATTAGTACTAGACACCGAGGTATATTCTAATACGGGCGGCCAATCATCAAAAGCTACGCCACGCGGCGCTACGGTCAAATTTGCTGCTACTGGCAAACCAACAGCCAAAAAAGACTTAGGATTGATGCTGATGACTTACGGCAATATTTACATCGCAAGCATTGCCATTGGCGCCAACCCCCAGCAAGCAATTACCGCTTTTCAAGAAGCAGAAAACTACGATGGCCCCGCAATTATTATTGCTTACAGCCACTGTATTTCTCACGGCATTGATATGCAACACGGGATGCAACAACAAAAACTCGCAGTACAGTGCGGGCATTGGCCACTCTACCGCTACAACCCAGAGCGTATCAAAGCAGGACTTAACCCGCTGCAAATAGATTCAAAAAAACCAAGTATCCCATTTAAAGAATATGCAGAAAAAGAAAATCGCTACCAAATTTTAATGCGCACCCAACCAAAAATTGCGGAAAAACTAATGCAATTAGCTGCACAAGATATTGAGCACAGATGGCGAATTTACGAAGCGCTACAAAACATGAAAATATAAACCTAAATCCGGGAGCTGAAACCGTTCTTTTTTGCTTGTTCTTTATTTAATGCAAAAGTGGCATAAAACCAGCAAATCAACATCACAATAAATATGCCGCAAATAATAGGGGACAATTCTAGCAACGTCATACTGGGAAATAGGGCAAACAATACTTGTTGAACAAAAGCACCATTGCCTTTGCCAAACCGTAAACCAATAGTTTCAGCCGCCGCCTTTCCTTTAGTTTTTAAATCATCATCTAAGGGGATGTAAACCCGCTCTTTCGTCGGATCAAATAGGGTATGTTTCGAAGAACGGGAAAAAATATTATAGATGGCACCAAAATATACAGCTATGAGCACTGGCGATACTTGCAACAACAAAACACTCGGATGATTACGCAACAAAGTAAACAAAAAAAACATCCCTCCAGTAAAACAAACGATAAACGGCGTAATCAAAGCAGATGTTAGCCATTTAAAGCGCTGCAATATATAAACACCAAGAAACGCGCCGGCAATGCTTACGATCGATATACACACATCGACATTACTAATAAACTGATGGATTCTATTAGCGTCACTTCCAAAAAAAACTTCGATAGATTTTTTCCATACACCCTCCACCAAATTAATAGATGTATTGTAGCAAAGCAATAAAGCCGTAATGAGCAAAATAATTCTTGAAGAAAGAATATATTTTAAGCTATTTTTAAAGCTCATTTTACTTTTAGTCTTAAAATGGCTTTTTTGTATATTAAAATTAGCTTCACCAACAACTTTTTCTAAAGCAAATAAACAAACAGAGATGGCAATTCCCGCCATCACAATAAAAATAGTGATACTATTTAAAGTTGGTTGCCAATTGGCACCATGCGCCACAAAAGTTGCAGACAAAACACTGGCAATCATTTTACCTGTACCAGCAGACAAACCAAAAAGCGGATAAAATCTTTTAGATTCTTCGACGGTAGTTATGTGATTTGCCGTTTGCCAAAAAGAAATTGGCAACATGATAGCAATCCACCCTTCCGCAAAAACATAAAACAAAGAGTAATGCCAATTGTTTATGATTTTAAAAAGATATTGCAAAGAAGGAAGTGATGCCACCAGAGAATTACTAATGTTGAACCCTAAACTATCTCGCCATGGATAAATCACCAACGCAAATAGTACAAAATAAGAGATAAAAAACCAGGTTACTACATGAAATAACTGCGAACGTGATAATTTATCTGCCAATTTAATATATAAAAACATAAAAATTAAAGAGACTGGCAATACCGCCCAAATCTTCATGGCGCTAATATATTCCGCACCTAAATGCGAAATAACAAGCACATCTTTTGCTATATGCAAAATGCCATGTACATATGTTATCAACAACATAAGAGCGGCAATACACAAAAATTTAGTCAATTCATTGCGATGAATCGGCGCAATCTTTTTGATCATGTTTTTATATTTCTTATTCATATTTAATAAACATCCACAAAACATCAAAAACCAAAAGTTTTCAACATAAGCGAGCAATATTAACGTCTAAAACAACATATTGCACGATTTTACTACTAACGCGAGTCTCGGATAAGTTAATAGTGCTCGATAAACTCTGGTCATTATCCGTAAACCTTGGTAATAAGTCATAGCCTGGAAATTTTGGTCATGGCCTTGGAAGCTTGAGTCATCGGGAAACTCTAGTCATTATCCAAACCTCACTACGCCATCACCCAAGCCCCACCACATCATCACCCGAACCATTCTCCGTCATCACAGGAATCATAACTGCGTCATTACCCGAACCCTTCTCCGTCATCGCCCGACTTGATCGGGCGATGACATAAACATATGAGTGATGACATAAACATATGAGTGACGACATAAACATATGGGTTACGACATGAACATATGGAGACGATAACATAAACCATATGGGCGATGACATAACCATGCACGTTACAAAGCAATTTTTTTATCCATAACAAGCCCCGCAAACCATCATTTTCGTCATTTTATTTTTTCTTGCCCAGTCAAGCAGAACAATGACGATGGGGATTTTAACCCTTCTCGCACAAACTGTGATTTAGTAACATCAAAAAATCACTTTTTTCATTAAAAATGGGGATTGCAAGACAATTCTTGTAACTAAACCACCTGTTTTAACTCCAAGCGCATTTTAGGTAAACATTGAGGATAATTGTTTTGTAAAAAGGTAATTATTTTTTCTCTAACATAACACCGTAAATTCCAAGCAGCAGCGGGATTGCAAGCAGAAACCAGAATACGCAACTCAATGGTCTGCGACTTGGCGTTACTTACTTGTAAACTTTTAATTCTCCCATCCCAAAGATCGGTTTCTTGTAAAATTATATCTAACTCCTCGCGGATTTTATTTACTGGAGCAGTATAATCTACCTCTATGTACACAACACCAACCAATTCAGAAGAATTGCGAGTCCAGTTTTGAAAGATGTGATCGATAAAGTAATTAATCGGGATAACAAAATGGCGTTTATCCACTGTCCTCATAACAACATATGTAAGATTAATTTCTTCCACAACTCCCGATTCATGCTCAACCACAATTTCATCCCCTATCTTTATTGGTTGTGTAAACGCAATTTGCACTCCCGCCAAAACACTACCCAAACTTTTTTGAGCAGCAAAACCAAAAATCACGCCCGCAATTCCTGCAGATGCCAAAATACTAATGCCTAGCTCCCTTATTTGGGGAAATGTTATTAACACCGATGAAATACCAACAACCAACAGCACTCTGACAATTATTTTTACTAAAATACTAACTTGGGTATTGATCCTTTGCACATCAAGATTGTTACCGCCCCCTTGCAAACTACGGCTAACTATAATATCTCTAGTCATGCGCACAGCTTGAATTGCCGCCCACGTCAACATGGCGATCATCGAGATTTTCAAGCCCTGCTGATAGAATTTATTTGCAACAACATCCGTGGTCATTGTTAGTATTACATGTAAAACAATAATCATAACACTAATGATCAAAGGCGTTTGCCAATATTTAGTCAGCATTTCTAAATATTGTGCCGGCATGTTTTTTACCCAAAAAATGGTTCTTTTTATCATGACCAATAATCCCATTAATTATCTTGCAGACGACGGAGACACAAAGTACTAATAATCGTTATGACAGACAATACCAGAAAAAACCACGCCATATAATGGGGTTTTTTTAGCACCATATAAACATAATTTGCAACCAACGGCGTTACCGTTGACAGCATCAAAGCAATATTATAACCAACAGCCGTTCCTGTGTATCTAATAGCAGTTGGGAAAATTCGTGGCAATAACACAAAATAATTAACAGACATTGCCGCAATCAATGTTTGGCCAAATATAACAAAACCAAAAAGAGCTACTAATGACCCAGATTGTAAAAGAGAAAAAATAGGAAAGCCAAAAACAATCATCAATATCGAGGACCAAATTAAAAAAACCTTGCGACCAATTGTATCGGAAACCTTGCCTAAAATCGGCAAAATTACAACCGACCAAATATAGCCACAAGTTAAAGCCAAATAAATATCCGAAAATTTATAGTTATATGCTTCTTGAAAATAAACTGGCAGTGTAAGAAAAAATACGATGAAGCAATTGGAAAGCAGCAAAACTCCAACAATATTCAAAATTTTCCATATATGCTTTTTGACGACAGCAAAACTTATTTTATTCCCTTGTCCTCGTTGCTGCTGGGCTAAGAATGCCGGCGTTTCTGGAACGTGACGGCGAATATAAAAACCGACCACGGCTAAAATACCCCCAAATAAAAATGGCAACCTAAATCCCCAGGCTAATATTTGGGCGTCACTCAAAATCTTTGTCAGCAACCAAGAAATAAAAGAGCCCAACAATACGCCAAGAGTTAATGCTGAGGTCATAAATCCAAAATAAAAACCATGCTGTTTCACATCAATGTGTTCTGCCAACATTGTTAACGCTCCAGGTAATTCACCCCCAAAAACCATGCCCTGGACAATGCGGCATAAACTAAATATTACAGTCGCTGCTATTCCTATAGTAGCAAACGTCGGCGTCACTCCCATTAAAAAAGTAGCAATAGACATCCATAACAAGGTATTAGCAAAAACATTTTTCCTGCCAAACCGATCACCAAAAATCCCAAAAATAACACCGCCCAATGGCCGTACTACGCTGCCCAAAGCAAAAACACTAAAAGCAGCAAACAAAGAAGCAGCCTGACTAGTACCAGGAAAAAACTGCTGACTAATAAACTTAGCAAGTAAGCTGTAAATTACTAAATCATAATACTCTAAACCAGCACCAATACTTGTAAGCAATGTAATTTTTTGTTGTTTCACTATTTCATCCTCAATAGCGCAGTACTACTAATTGTAATAAGCGCCAATAGTATTAACATGCCCACTATATAATTCGGTTGTTTTACCACCCCATAAAAATAATTCATCAATAAAGGGGTAAACGCTGCAATAGTATAAGCAACATTATAACTAAAAGAGGTTCCCGTATATCTAATTGCGGTGTCAAATGCTTGTGGCAACAAAACAAAGTAACTTGCCGCCATCGCTGCAATAATTGTTTTGCCAAATAACACAAAACCAAAAAGAGCCAACCTTGTTTTCAATCCGAGAATTGAAAATACTGGGAAACTAAAAATCACAAAAACTAAAACCGTAATGAACAATAACGTTCTCCTTTTAATAAGGGAATCGGAAGCCCAGCCAAAAAGCGGAATCAACGTAGAGGTCCATAAACTGCCAACAGTCATCGCCAAATAAATATCAGAAAAAGAATATCCGTAAATATCATGCAAATACACCGGCAGCGCTAAAAAAAAAGTGATGAAACACGCAGGAAAAATTAAAATACCGATGGTCTTGGCAACCTGCTTTAGATGCTCGCCACTACTAAATATGGAAAAATATCGCCTCTCTGTTTTTTCCATTGCCAAAAATGCGGGGGTTTCAGGAACATTTTTTCGAATAAAAAATCCTATTAATGCTAGAGTGCCACCAAATAAAAATGGCAATCTAAAACCCCAAGCACTCATTGCTTCATTGCCTAATATTTTAGTGAGAAACCATGCCACCAACAAACCAAAACTTGATCCTAATCCCACCGTTGAGGTCATAAACCCAAAATGAAGACCATGCCGCTTTTCGTGCGTATGTTCCAACAAAAAAGTTGCAGCGCCCGGTATTTCTGCCCCGCAAGTAATCCCTTGAATAATGCGACACATGCTAAAAATAATTGTAGCTGCCAACCCTAACGTTGCAAAATTAGGGGTTATTCCCATAACAAAAGTAGCCAACGCCATCCATAATAAAGTAGCGCTAAAAATTTTTTTCCTACCAACCTGATCACCAAAAATCCCCAAAACAATACCACCCAAAGGACGGATTATATTACCTATAGCAAAAACACCGAAAGTAGCAAACAATGCTGCAGCCCGATTAGAGCTTGGGAAAAAATTTTGGCTAATAAAACCGGCAAAGATAACGTAAATAACATAATCATAATATTCAAGCCCCGAACCAATGCTTGTCAAAAAAGTAATTTTGGATTGCTTCATATTCGCTATCTGTTTAATTGAAAGCGCAGATTATATCCAAAAAAAATATTTTGGGCGATCATAAAAAACCATCTCTTTTACAACAATTTGATTTTACTCGCAATAAACTCCAAAAAAACCAAATCATTGATTTAAAATCTGCATCGTTGCCAAATTTGACCAGGGAA
>Ga0351952_1030_pt1 | contig 19880 bp, 16 predicted proteins | sample BONcelT113001H15_FD_205817 | JGI IMG/M metagenome (GOLD analysis project Ga0351952, IMG submission 205817) | Enriched cells from coal bed in the Powder River Basin, Montana, United States - BONCAT cells T11 rep3 HSBNCT.T11.300.1.H15 ... | reverse complement strand
AAATACACCTCCGATCTCTACCGTTTGAACGACGATTGCCAGACCCCCAATATATGGGTACGTGACTGGGGAAGCACCACAAATGTTATGAATGCTGCAGAAATAGAAAACACCACGAACACCTGGACTACCCAGGATGAAATTTTCGGGGCCACGGTAATGTGGGAAGCCAAACAGGCCTATTTATACTTTAACAACGTGCACGGAAGGTCATCTTACAACGGCAGCGGCAGCGATATAAAGGCTTACATCAATGCCTGGTTTGGCAGCTCGGCGCCGTTCAGCCAGAATAACGCCTCCATGGCCATGGACGGCTCACGAATGAAAATCGGCCTGGGAAGTGCCGGGGTACTGAAAAACTGTTATGCTGCCATTGATATCATCGCCCACGAATTTACCCATGCCGTTACAGGAACTTCTGCCGGGCTGCAATACCTGAACGAACCCGGAGCACTGAATGAGGCTTTTTCCGATATTTTCGGAGAAATGGTCGAAAAACATGTCCTGGGATCCAATAACTGGCTATTGGGGGCTGACAGAGACGATGGACCCGCCCGTTCGATGATAGATCCGAAAGCACACGGATTGCCGGATACCTATCTGGGGACAAACTATTACACCGGCACAGATGATTACGGTGGAGTGCATACCAATTGCGGCGTTATGAGTTATTGGTTCTACCTGCTTAGTGAAGGGGGAACCGGCACAAACGACAACGGTGACGACTATGATGTAACCGGCATTGGAACAAATAAAGCAAGTGATATCGCCTTCCGCACTCTGGTGTTAAAACTTACTGCTACTTCCAACCATGCCGCTGCCCGAACAGGATCCATTGAGGCTGCAGAAGACCTTTACGGAGACTGTTCATTCGAAGTACAACAGGTGACCAATGCCTGGCATGCAGTAGGGGTAGGCGATCCCTTTCTTCAGGTATCCGAAACGGTCACTGATATCACGTGTGAAGGCGAAACCAACGGGACCATCACCCTTTCTGTCAAAGGAACATCGCCATACAGCTTTCTATGGTCGGACGGAAACACCGGCCAAAACAGGACCGGATTGCAGGCAGGCAATTACTCTGTAACCGTAACCGATGCTAATGCATGTGGTATATCACTTAACTTTTTGGTGACTGAACCCAATGAACTCACCTCAGGAAGCACCCTTTCTGATTATAATGGGTTCAACGTTTCCTGCAACGGAGCCAATGATGGTTGGGCTGAAGTTTTCCCAGCTGAAGGAACTCCTCCCTACAGTTACTCCTGGAGCGATGGACAGACTACCAAAAAGGCTATCTCCCTCGCCGCAGGTGATTACAGCGTCATCATTTATGATGCGAACGGATGCAATACTAGCCTTAATGTCAGCCTCCAGCAACCTCCATTACTTATGCTATCCATTGAATCTTTAAGTGATCATAACGGTTACAACATATCCTGCAACGGAGGCAGCGACGGTTGGGTAACAGCCTCAGCCAGCGGAGGTGCCCCCGGCTATAGCTACCTATGGAGTGACGGGCAGACAACGGCTACCGCCACAGGTCTCTCTGCCGGTATTTATGAAGTTACCACCACCGACCTCAACGGCTGCACTATCAGTTTAACGAATACCCTCACCGAGCCTGACCCACTGACTATCGAAGCAGGAGATAATCAAACGGTTTACTACGGCTACCCACCGATGGAATGTGCAATCATCAACTGGTCAGAAGAAGGGGGCGGGATCCCGCCTTACGACATATCATGGAGCGACGGAGGTGAACAAACCCATGCAGTATGCCCCGGAATGATAACAACGACCTATACTGTGACTGTCACCGATGCAAACGGGTGCATAATAACCGATGATGTGACAATCTGCGTGGTCGATGTGCGCTGTGGTAATAAACTTGATAAAGTGGAGGTTTGTCATTTTGCTCCTCCAGCGGGTCCCGGCAAACCAATCACACTTTGCATTGCGGTTGAAGCAGTAAGCGCCCATCTCGAGCAAGGTGGTATGATTGCTGCCTGCGGAACCTCCCACAACTGTCCGCCATACACGTCTTCTCCTGTTGCAGAAGGCCCCGGATACTCTTCGAGCGAATTTACAGCCTATCCTAATCCGTTCAACAACAGCACCACTGTTTCTTTTTCAGTTGAATCGGAGGGAAATGCTACACTCAGGTTATATGACTACACAGGCCGCAAGATATTAACTCTTTTCGATGGACCAGTTGAAGTTGAAAGGATTTATGAGGTAGAAGTTGATGGAAAACTGCTTAAGCCTGGCATGAGCTATTGCGTGCTTCGGCTTGCTGACGGAACCATACGGACACTTAAACTGCTAAACAGCCATTGATTAATTTTTAATGTTTTATAATCAGGCTGTTTAAACTGATAAATTCAAAACGGTTGACAATATATAACAGTTGGGTTTTCGGAGTGCATACTTATCTACTGACAAGAATGCCGGAATCCCAACTGTTTTATATTGAATATGCCCTGCATAAGCTTTAGCGTACGCATGTTTTACGCTATGGGAAAAGATTAAATGCCAAACTCAAGGAAACTCCTTCGGTGTTTTAAAAAACAACCCTCTAACGTATTGACATATAAATGGTTGCAAATTATTTGTTGATATATTATACAATCAAATGTGTTGATCCTGCTTTAGCTGGAGGACAACAAAAAACTCATTCGCATTCGTGGTATAAAATGATATATATAGAATCTATCTTCTAAAAACTTTCCAGAAAATTCAACAGACTATCGGGTATGATGCCATCAGCCAAAACCAAACTGTTATTCCCTTTGATAAATAATGTAAATACCTTGTTTCCAACAGCTTGATTCTTTCCGTTGGTGGCTTTCAATCCATTCTTCTGTAAGAATGTATTCAATTGCGTAGAATCAGAAAAATCAACCAACGCTAAATTAAATACGTTGCCATCCTGTTTCACAGGCAATATCCAGGCTTTATAATTCTTTGATTCCTGAAATAAAGGTTCCCAGGGCACAAATCCATTTTGCATGCCCAATTGACCCGTTATATATTTAAGTCCTGATGTATGCGGAGCCAGGAGTTCGTGACTAAATACATCCGGTTTTGCAACTGCATGTGATTCAATTTGCGCAAGTAACTTTCGGGCAATCTCAATAGTTGTCTGCTGTGCTTCGGCTGATCCTGTGGAGTTGGAAACTGAAATATAAACCTCTCCCTGAGCTGCAATGTACTGATACGGAGTAAGGCAGTCTTCGGCTGTGAGGATTGCTGACTCCTTGCATTTGAACCTCGAAATGCTGTAAATCCCGAATGCCGCCTCAGGAGAAACCATCTTGTATAAATCTGCTTTATAGTCAATGCCGCCGGCTTTGATATCAAAAACAGTAAGCTGTTCAAACCCGTATTCAAGATACAGATCAGCGCCGCCGTTGATATAGCCCCATAACCCGTCATTATCGAAAAATCTGGTATTGATTGAGGTGATTCCCGGGATATCATCGTCAACAAGGACAAAAGGCTGCTGAGCAAAAGAGCCTGTGGTAAGTAAAATGAATATCAGAACAACAAGGTTTTTCATGGTGATTTTATCGCTTTCCTACCAATTACCGATTGCCCTTTTGTCCTTCGACTCCGCTCAGGAGGACATCGTACTTAACTGATAGCTTGTGTATTAAAAAAGATTAATGCTGACCAAACACGAATGTCACACTGAGTCCCGCACGTGCAGCGATTTTTTAGCCCTTCTTCATTTTAGTTAGATTCATGCGAATGTATTTCTTTTTTTGAGAGCACCTCGTTGATTTCTTTTATTGTTGATAGATTTCTTTATTCAACTGCGATCATAAATGTTATTTCATTTCAATACACTAAATATTATCATGGCGGTAGTATTAGTTATCAATAAGATTAGATAATTTGGCTTAAAGTACTCATAGTTAATAATAATGTAATACATTTGATGATTATTTTCACAATAATTTTGTGAACTCATATTTTATGTGTAATATTACCGCCAGATATTAATTTAGTACTAACATTAAAATCTACGGTTATGGCTCTCAAAATTGATGGATTAAAAGGAAATGATTTTATCATTGACCCTGACGATTCTTTAGCCATGAAATTGGCTATGCTTATCGAAGGCCATTGCACTATCGGTGTAAAGGCAGCTTGCCAGAAATTTGGTTACACTGAACAGCGTTTCTATCAATTGAAGAAACAGTATGAACAGGAAGGGGCCATAGCCTTGGTAGACAAAAAGCGTGGTTCAGATGCAAAGCCAGTAAGAACTGAGGTTGTTGTGAATCAAATAATCAGGCTTCGCTTTTTAGACCCACTAGCCAGTTGCGATGTGCTGGCACAAAAACTCAAACAGATGGGTTATAGTGTCAGCAAAAGAAGCATCGAACGAACCATTACAGAATATGGCTTAAAAAAAAACTCATTGTTTCAACCCGACGAAAGAAAAGCAAAAACAAGAAGTAGACATTAGGTTTTCGAAGCGGGAAACCGAGACTGTAAAAATTAACAATGATGACAGCGAACGAAGGTTCAGAGAATCGCTTTCTAAAACCATCAGTGGGACATCGGTTGGGTTATGGTTTTTGATTGTAGCCTATCTCAGGCTGGGTATTTGGGATTTAATTAAATCATTTACAAGTTGTTCCGACAGTGATATCGATGCACATATTGCTATGCAAATAGTAAATGAGTCCGCTTTGTGCAGCAATCGAATCCGCAAGAGCAACTATCTGGCAAACCAGGGTTTTGAATTAGTCAATGGGTTGGGCTTTTTAGCCAGCGATCAGCAAGTACATTATTTATTAGATAAACAAACCGTTTACCAGGCAGCTCAGATGCAAAAAGCATTGGCAGGCATAAGGGCAAATGCAGGCCATTACTATGGAAATACTATTGCCATTGATCCGCACCGTATTATCACAACCTCGCAAAGGGTAATGCCCAAAAAGAAAAAGCAGCCTGAAGAACCGTCCAGAAAAATGTTGCAAACTTTTTTTGCTAATGATGCTGACACTGGACAACCCATAGGTTTTGGGATAGGGTCACCAGGGGTTAGTACAACAAAAGCTACTATCGATCTGCTGAATTTGACAAAAATTGTCAGCAAGGATGCTTTGATTCTGGCTGATAAAGAACACTTTACAGACAAGTTGATAGAAACCATAAGCCAGCAAATGGATTTTGATTTATTGATCCCCGCAATAGCGAACCAGCGAATCAAAGACATTGAGCAAAATTCTCAATACAAACACTTATGGGCCGGATATGCTTTGGCTGAAACAAAATTTCGTTTTGAAAGAGGAGGATCAGATTATCGAATGCTTACACAAAGAGAAGGCGAAGTTGAAAAAGATTTTGCATATAAATCGTTTATAACATTGAAGGACAAATCTGCCGAGAACCTATTAACGGTAAAGTATGCCCAAAGATGGACTATTGAAGATTTTTTTAATTTTGACGGAGCTATGGGATTTGATCGGGCTTCAACATTTAATCTAAATATTCGGTATGCAAAAATGTCCCTGGCCCTTTTGGCACAGGCAGCAACCTATGAACTTAGGCGGCAATTGCCAAAACCCTATGACCGTTGGAATGCAACACATCTGGCTGATGCTGTACTGGGTAAAATTGACGGGGACATAAGAGTAAAAGATGATACTATCATTGTGACCTGCTATGACGCCCCCAAAGAACTAAATCTTCATGAAAATTATTCAGATTTACCTGCAAGACTGATGTCCGAAGGAATCAATCCTAATATTCCATGGCTTTATAATTTCAAACTCGACTTCAGGTTCAAATGACTAAAATGAATACCCCCGAGAAAATCGCTGCACGTGCGGGAAAGTGTCAAAACGCTTGTTTTACCTGTCATCTCCGCATTATGCTCATTTTTTTTTGAGTGCAACCTCTGGATCGGTGATCCAAAGCTTTTCATTTATTTACTAATCGATTCGGCAGATGCTTTGTCAAACTGAATGAGATTATTTAACAATCTCAACCAGATCAATCTTCTGAATATCTGCTTCGCCAAGTCCAAGTTGGGCGGCGTATTCCATAAACTGCCGGCCACGGGGAGAATCTTCCTGCTGAATGCCTTCTTCAATCCGCTTTTTCAGTACGATATCATATCCGATGCGATCGACTGCAACGGCATCGGTACCCACAAGCAGTGTATTGTAGTTGCAGATATACTGAGGGTTAGCACCGGGTCCGCCCTGATAACAGCCGCGCAGTCCATCCACAACATTCAGCACAACTTTATCGCGCACAGGCGGAAAACAGCAAACTTCAGCACTGGTATCGCCCCAAAGTTGAGCATGCAAACGACCGGTATTTGTGATTACTCCGTAACCAAGATTTTTAAGACACAAAGTAATGGATGCGCCTGCATTTTTCAGGATAGGAATATTGATAATTTTGTCGAGTTCCTGAGTGCAGATTTTCGTGAAATAGGAATACTTGCCGTTGTTCACCATAAAAGGCAGGGTGTAATCGTCGTATTCGCCATCCACATCGGCAAAATAGAACCAGTCTTTATCGATCATTTCTTCGCTGTAGAGCTTTCCCTCTTTGTTATAGTATGCGCCATCAGCATCTTTTTTTTCGGTGCCGGTGATTGCAATTCCGGGATAAGCATCAGCGGTGAATCCGGCCTCATGAAGCTGAAATTCACGGCGATCCCATAACACTATGTTTTCTTTGGGAATACCTGCTTCCAGCATTTGTTCAATCACACTTTGCACTACTTCGTGACTCGATGAGAGCAATTTTCCACCTATGGGATTGAGTTTCAGCCCGATTTTTTCATGCGGTTGCACAAACATCAACCATGCTTCAGATAGTGTTGCCGCGCCAGTCAGCTGAAGCATGGCATCAGAAAGCATCTGGTATGCTGCAGTTTTCACTGGTTTATCATCCACCACGGAGAGAGGATCAACAACCTTTACTACCTTACCGGGAAATTTTCCGGGCATAGAGGTTTCTGTTTTCGGGATTTTCAGCGCATCGGCAATATTGGTGGCTGGCTTTTCAGGATCCTGCACCTGTGCCAGAACTTTTTTCAGTGGCGTTGAAGCCAAAAAAGCGCCCAGACTGCCAGCAGCTGCGAGTCTGAAGAAATTACGGCGTCCTGATTCGGAGGGATTGTCTTTTTTACTCATGGCTAAGAAAAAATTGTAACGGTGTTTAAGGTTCAAATTTAACATCTTTAGGATTCAGATTTAATTAATTTCGAAATTTATCGTTGAAACAATTAAATAATTGTATAACTTTCACTTCCCAAAGCCGAAATCATGAAACATTGCTTTTTGATTGTGATTGCAATGATAGTATTGTTGCTGATCTCCTGTAAAAAGGATCGCAGTGATGTAGTTTTGGATCCAGAAAAGCCTAAACCTGACAGCATTGTTGATGAAACTGATTACTTCCTCTTCCATGACTCTGCACTATGGATAGAAACCCGCAGCTATACAGAAGGAGTAAGTCATCCTTATTATGATAACTGGTCTTACAACATTGACACTTCCTGGTTCTATTTTTCAGGAGATACGACACTTATACGGCCCACCATGCTGGGCTATGACAACTTTTTGCCCGAGCAACCACACCTTTACAAAAAGCTACACTGGGTAAGGAAAAATTATCGTTGGAACCTGAAGGATGAATCTCCGGATCAAACTCCCGGAAACCTGACGGTAAGAACCGGATATGCAGCATTTCTGAGGCAGGATACGGCAACCAGAAGGGTGTATATTGCAACAAACAGCAGCTACTTCCACAACTATTTTACCGGACAAAGGGAATACATCCTTTACGATTTCAGCCTTAAAGAAGGTGATACACTGCCTTTCAATGCATGGAACGGATTTCTGGCTAACACCTATACAGTTGATTCGGTAACTACCACAATACTGAACGGCAAATCACTCAAAACCTATAAGATTTTCGAGAATCACTACTATTACAGAGGCACAGTTATTGAGGGGATTGGTGGCATTGACAGCTTCTTAAGAAGTATGGGCGGTTCATTGATCTATTTCCGTGGCAATGGGTTTGAGTATCATTCGCCCCAAATAGGAGATTAATTCTAAAACAGTTTATAGGAATTTGGTGGGTTGGCTAAAAGGACTTTCTACCAACAAATGTGTCTGAAAAACACGAAAGCAATCGTCCCCCTTTTTCGAAAGGGGGATTAGAGGGGGATACAAAAAGTTGATTCTATCTTTCGACGACTACATTAAAATCTCCATCAAACACCAAAACCGCATCCACAGTTTGACCATTAATTACCAGTCCTTTGATTTTTGGGGATTTCCCCTTATCAATCAGGGTGAACGCCTGTTCATTTGTGAGCTGTTTTCCATACTGTTCGAACAAAACCCTGAAGGAGCACCCGGTCTTATAACCACTGCAACCGAATGCAGTATTGCCTTTCAGAATTTTTCCGGAGCCACACTTAGGACAAGTAAGTGAAGTGATATCAGTATTTACTTTCGCAACCGGTTCTTTTATTGCCTTTTTCTGATCTTTTGAAGTTTTATCGGCTTTTTCAGGTTTTGGCTCCTCAACCTGCGCAATATCAATTTGCTGCTTTTGCTCAAGTTTTACTTCCGCAACAAGCGAAGAAACCATCGCTTTCATTTCTTCAAGGAAGATTTTGGGATCGTACTCCCCTTTTTCAATCTGCCTCAATTTGCGCTCCCAGATACCGGTGAGTTCGGCCGATTTGAGCAGCTCCTGCTGAATGGTATTTATCAGTTGAATCCCCGTTTGAGTTGGCACAAGATTCTTCTTTTCGCGCACCACATACTTGCGTTTAAAAAGCGTTTCAATAATGTTGGCCCGCGTTGAAGGCCGGCCAATGCCATTCTCCTTCATCAATTCGCGCAATTCCTCATCTTCCATTTGCTTGCCGGCGGTTTCCATAGCCCTCAACAAAGTAGCTTCTGTAAGCAACTTCGGAGGTTGGGTGAGTTTGTCGAGCAATTCAGGAATATGTTCGCCCTTTTCACCTTTCACAAAATTGGGCATAATCTGTTCCTTTTCTACTTCGGTTTCATCATCCTTTTCTGTTTCCTTTTTCGGATATAGTACCCGCCAGCCATCTTCAAGAATAACTTTTCCGGTAGCCTTAAACTCATAGCTAGTTACCATGCCTTTTACTGTGGTGTTCGAAACAATGCAATCGGGGTAAAACGCGGCAATAAACCGGCGTGCAATAAGATCGTAAACCCGTTTTTCTTCAAGTTGCAGCCCATAGGGTTTTTCCCCCGTTGGTATGATGGCGTGGTGATCTGTGATTTTTGTATCGTCGAAAACTTTCTTTGTTTTTCTGATGGCTTTCCCGAGCAGCGGTGCAGTAAAATTTGCGTAAGGCTCCATCGCGCCAAGGATTCCCGGTATTTTCGGATAGATATCATTGGGCAAAAAAGTGGTATCTACACGAGGGTAGGTCACCATCTTTTTTTCATACAGGCTTTGGATATATTTAAGCGTTTCATCGGCAGAAAAACTGAATTTTTTGTTGCACTCCACCTGTAATGATGTAAGATCAAACAGCTTTGGCGGTGATTCATTTCCTTTTTTCTGCTCAAACGAAATTATTTCGAAAAGGTTATCTTTAATCTCTTCAATTATCCGTGCAGCCTCCTCCACCGTGTCGAAACGCCCGCTTGTTGCATTGAAAATTACTTCACGGTAAGTGGTTTTAATTTCCCAATATTGCTTTGGGATGAAGCTGCTGATTTCCTCAAACCGCCTGACAATCAACGCCAAGGTCGGGGTTTGCACTCTGCCGACAGAAAGAACACCTTTGCCGTTGGCATACTTGAGGGTGTAGAGGCGGCTGGCATTCATTCCCAGCAGCCAGTCGCCGATGGCCCGGGCATTTCCGGCGGCATATAGCTTATCAAAATCTTTTCCGTCCTTCAGTTTTTCAAATCCTTCCTTTATGGCCTCATCGGTCATGGACGATATCCATAGCCTGCGGATTGGTTTCTGGCATCCGGCCATGGTCAGCACCCACCGCTGAATGAGCTCACCTTCAATTCCGGCATCACCGCAGTTTATTACTTCATCGCAAGTGGCTACCAGTGATTTTATGGTTTCAAACTGCTTTTTTACACCTTCGTTGTCGATAAGTTTTATACCAAACCTTGGCGGGATCATGGGCAACGAATACAACGACCATTGTTTCCAATCCTGGGTATAATCATCGGGATTTTTAAGTGTACAGAGATGGCCAAATGTCCAGGTAATCTGATAACCATTGCCCTCAAAATAACCATCTTTGCGCGTGCCGGCCTGCAGTATTCGTGCAATTTCTTTAGCAACGCTGGGCTTTTCGGCTATGCAGAGTTTCATTTTCAGGGATTAGGTTCAGGCATCAAAATTAACAAAAAGGGAGGAGAAGAAGTGTATTAAAGTCTTTGTTGTCCTGGGAAAAACCTTACATCAGTATGTAAGCTTAACCTCGAACCAATATTGGTGCGTGAATTTCTGGAAGGTTCAGCAGATGGTGGGATAGTTGAGTTTGATAAAGTGGGGCTATGTTTGTAAGAGAGTCGTGACATCTGACAACAAATTATTAAGGTCATAAATCAACCCAAAAATGATTCAAGATAATCAGCCATAAACAGCGGCAGATTAATCAATCCTTCTTCCTTCTTTAGATTCCTTAAAGAAAACCGAAAACTGATTTCGGGATTGTATTTTTCACGGTAAACCGACAATGACTTGCTTCTGATATTTTGATCTGATTTTACTTCAATAGGGATAATACTATTTTTGTACTGAACAATGAAATCTACTTCAGATTCATTTGCTGACTTCCAATAATGAGGCATCGATTTAAACTGAGATAGAATAGAATTAAGTACGAAATTTTCAGTCAGCGCCCCTTTAAATTCTGTAAAAAGCCTGTTGCCCTCTGATATAGCGACTGGATCAAGCTGAGATAGCCGTCGCAGGATAGCTGTATCGGATAAATAAATCTTAAATGCTGTCAGATCTTCATAGGCTTTTAAAGGCAATCCCGGTTTTGTGACCCGGTGAATCTTATAGGCTAGTCCTGCATTTACCAACCAGGTAAGTGCATCCTCATATTCCCTTGCTCTTGCTCCAGGTTTAACCGTCTGATAAAGAAATTTCTTATTTTCCCTTGATAATTGCGACGGTAACGATGACCAGATATAACTAACTCTTGCTACATCTTTTTTGTCAATATGTTTTGAAAAATCAAGTGTATATGCATTTAGTATATTCTGAAGTACACGCTGGCAAAGTTGAGTGTCATAATTTTCCAACAATGCAGTAACCGCCTCTGGCATTCCTCCAGAGATAAAATACAATTTGAGTTTATCGGTTAATTTACTGAAGAAAATCTCAGGAATAGGCTCAAACTTCTGCAAGCTGTTGAGATAATCATGCATAGCAGGGTCAGCTTCTGACAGAAATTCCTTGAATGTTAGAGGGTACATGTGAAGAAAATCAACATTTCCGACTGGAAAAGAGGCTCCACGGCTTAAAGCAACTCCTAAAAGCGATCCTGCGCCAGCAATAATATATTCAGGATGATCTTCATTGAAATACTTAAGTGAATTAAGCGCAGCATTACATTCCTGTATTTCATCAAATATAATCAGCGTTTTTCCAGGCATGATAGGTCTTCCATTAATTATCGAAAGAAATTCTATTATCCTGGCAGGTTCTTTGGTTTTTTCGAAGAAGTCCTTTAACTCAGTTTGTAAGTCAAAGTTGAAGTATGCGGTGTTTTCAAAGAACTTTTCTCCGAGATGTTTTAATATCCAGGTTTTACCCACTTGCCTTGCGCCCTGCAAAAGAAGAGGCTTCCTGCGCTCGTTGGTTCTCCAAGCCTTTAAATCGCTAAGTATTTCCCTTGATATTTTCATGTTTTCACACATTATGTGACAAATATGTGATAATAATCACACTTTTGTCACTAATTACGTGCAAATATAAGAAAAATTCTGCCAGTTCAGCATTGCCATTATCAACCGCAAGGGCAGTGTATATTTTGAAACTACCAACCCGTTTGAAAGTTGGTCTGGAAGAATGCCCGGAATATCTCTTTCCGCTTGCCGCTGATGATTGCATCGCAGCAAAGCGATACAGGAATTGATGATCCGCAAGGGCAGGAATTACTCATTGTATTTAGAAATTAATATTCTCAGCCCGAAGCTTTCTAACCGCCTGTTGTAAGGGACAATCGATGGAAATATGCTTTCCTTCTCTGTATTTTGAAAGCAGCGCAACCGACTGCTGAGCCAGTGTTCGTCTTACTGAACGGCGTTCCCCTTTTATTCTGGCAATTTTCAGATTGTCATAGCCAGTGGTCTGATGACGCATCCAGGCAATCACAGCGAGTTCGGCCCTTTTTTCGATGGGAATCATTTTGGTACGTGCCACTGTCCCGCTTCCAACGGGCACTGCAAAAGCAACAATCGCTTTCGCCAGAAATTTCTCAAGCTCCTTATACTGACGGTGGAAACTGAGAAAATTTTCAACTGCTTCGCAAAACTCACCGCCGTACAATTCCTGCTTTTTCTCTCTGCTTTTGATGCCAGATGCCTGTTTTTTCTTGTATTCATCGGTTAAACGCAAAGCATGAATATCTTCCTTCGCCTGAACAATCAATGCAGCAGAAGCCCATATCCCCAAAGAAATAACCCGCCGGCCTTTTTTAATTTCTACCCGCCAGTAAGGTCCTGACGAAGTAACCCTGCGGGTAATGCCTGCATCGCCCGCCGGCAAAAAAGCCCACTCGGAAGGTGGCACCAGATTTTCGCCTTTCTCACCGGTAAATGTGCCATTGTTTCCTGGCTTAACGGTACGCCTTTCAAATTCCACAACTTTTGCCATATCCTGCAAAAGTAAAAGGATTTTAAATCTGTTGGTTTGCAGATTATGGTATAGGGGAGATTGATTTTACTATTCGTTAATATTTACTGTATCGTTGATCATTTTTACCTGATCTTTGTTAAATGTCTTAAACTCTAAAAACAATAGTATGAAAAGAAATGCAACAGCCGTTTGGCAAGGATCAGGTAAAGAAGGAAAAGGAAATCTCACAACAGAAAGCGGAGTATTGAAAAGTATTCCCTACACATTTAAAATGCGGTTTGAAGACGGGGTAACCGGAACAAATCCTGAAGAACTTGTTGCTGCGGCCCATGCAGGATGTTTTACCATGAAATTATCTTTCAATTTGAATGAAGCTGGTTTTGTGGCAGATAAGCTGGAAACCAAATGCGAAATTAAGTTTGAAAACGGTGCCGTTATTGGCTCACATCTGATCTTAAAGGCAAATGTAAACGATGTAAGCAAAGAGAAATTTGCTGAATTGGTTAAATCGGCTGAAGAGAATTGCCCGATTTCGAAATTACTCAACACAACCATTACATCGGAGTGGAGTTTGAACGATTAATAAACGTCACCAACCATTTCGCGAAAACAGCATTAAAAATTCCATGTTTGATTTGATGTAAAGTCAAAACAGGTGTTAAAAGCACCATCTCTTGCCGCTCAATTAAGAAAACCCTCAGGTATTTTTAATTGAGCGGCTTTTTTATAAGATGCTGACTGCCTATCGCTGAAAGCGATGACTTGTGGTTATGCCACGTTTTAATACAAAAATCAAATCCAACTGTAATTCTGAATTGCCATATCACACATCTTGCCTATATTTATCGCCAATAAAGCAAAGCATCAATGGCCAATCAGATATCTGTCAGAAAATCATCGGGTGAAAAGCAGGAGTTCTCCGAAGAGAAACTTTACAACTCTCTGCGAAATGCAGGCGCTTCCGACGAAATTATTCATTCCATCATCATTGAAATAAGGAAGTATCTTTTCGAAGGCATTCCCACCAGAAGCATTTACCGCAAAGCATTTAAACTTCTCAGGAATCAGGTAAGGTCAACAGCTTCGCGATACAGCCTCAAACTTGCCATAATGGAGTTGGGTCCAACCGGTTATCCTTTCGAGAAGTTTATTGGTGCACTTATGAATCGTCTGGGATATGAAACCCACGTCGGGCAGATTGTTCAGGGCAATTGTGTGACCCATGAAGTGGATGTGATTGCATGGAAAAATGACCTTAAAATTCTCATAGAATGTAAATATCATAACTTGCCAGGCAAAGTTTGCAGTGTTCAGGTGCCCCTTTATATACAATCGCGGTTTATTGATGTAAAAACAGCATGGGAACGCGTACCCGAAAATCAGGGAAAGAATTACCAGGGCTGGGTGGTGACAAATACCAGGTTTTCGGATGATGCATCTGCTTACGGGAAATGTGCCGGATTACATCTGATTGGCTGGGATTACCCCCGCCGGGGAAGTCTTAAGGAACTTGTAGAAACCACCCGGCTATTTCCGGTAACGGCCATTTCAGGTTTGAATAAAAAGCACAAACAAATTCTCATCGACAACAATTATATTCTGTGCTCCGACCTGTCTGTCAATCCCAAAGCGCTTGATCTGCTGAATCTTCCTCCCCGCCAGTTAAAAGCACTGAAAACCGAAATTGAAGAATTACTCTGATTGGCAATCAGGCATTTAAGAAAAAGAAATCCTTGTAATATCTGCACGAATTACATAACATGCTCATTGATTGCAAGTTATTTGTCTGACTTTACGAAACCGACCTTAAATTTATTATCTTTGCAAAAGGGATTTTCTGACATGAATCATCCCTGACTGACCACATAGGAATTTGTTGATGCAGTATCCTGAAAATGAACTGCCAGGCAATTATTGTAAAACTCTAAAACGATCAGAATTGTACAACATGCTAAAATATAATGGCGATAAAACTGCCATTTCTTTTGGAGAAGAGAAGATCTCCTTCAGACAATTTCACAATAAAATCAGTGCCTTTGCGGGAAAGTTCACCATTCAGGCAGGCGATCATGTTGTCATATTTTCGGAAAACCGGCCAGGCTGGGTTTTTGCATTCTATGCCGTTTGGAGTAAAATGGGAGTAAACATTCCTGTTGATTTTATGGCCTCAACTTCCGAAGTTGCCTACATTCTGAAAGATTCAACCCCAAAAGTGGTATTCTGCTCAGCCGACAAGCTGGATCAGATTAAAGAAGCCATTCAGCAGTCAGGAATTCAAACAACACTTCTTGTAATAAACGATCTGGAGGTACTCTCATCAACAGAGAACGTAAGCGTTGAGCAGCCTGAACATCCGGATGAAGATACAGCAGTCATCATATACACTTCAGGCACCACAGGAAGTCCCAAGGGCGTTATGTTATCATACCAGAACCTTATCACCAATGTGAGCGCGGTATCTGAGCATATACCTATTTACCGTCACGATTCCAGAGTAATGGTGCTGCTGCCTCTGCATCACATATTTCCACTGATGGGAACCATGGTAATTCCGCTTTATCTGGGTGCTACCATTGCCATCAGTCCATCCATGGCTTCTGAGGATATTATGGCAACGCTCAGAAATAATTCCATCACTGTAATTATTGGTGTTCCAAGGCTTTATGCGGCCATCCGCAAAGGCATTATGGACAAAGTGAACAAAAGCGGTGTGGCGAGAATGTTATTTGGTATTGCATCGAAACTTAAATCCAAAAAGTTCTCCAGAAAGATATTCAACACCGTTCACCAGAAACTTGGCGGATCGGTTGAGGTACTTGTTTCAGGAGGTGCAGCCCTTGATCCTGATGTTGGCAATGACTTTCAGGTGCTTGGTTTTGAAGTACTTGAAGGTTATGGCATGACCGAAGCTGCGCCGATGATCACTTTTACAAGACCGGGCAGGGTAAAAATCGGTTCTCCCGGAGAGCTGATGAAGGATACCAATGTACGTATTGATGATGGTGAAATTCTTGCTTCCGGACCAAACATCATGAAAGGTTACTACAACCGACCCGAAGAAACAGCGGAAGTGCTTCAGGATGGCTGGCTTTACACCGGTGATTTGGGTTATTTCGACAAGGATGGATTCCTCTTTATTACAGGACGAAAGAAAGAAATCATTATTCTCTCAAACGGAAAAAACATAAACCCCACCGAGCTTGAGATAAAACTCCTGGAATCACCCTATGTAAAAGATTGCGGTGTTTTCTTCAGGGAAGATATGCTTCAGGTGATGATTGTACCTGATCCTGATATAGTTACGGAAGGAATTTCGCAGGAAGCAGAAGCCAAAATCCGCAGTCAGGTGATTGAACCGCTGAATAACAGCGTTTCTCCCTACAAGAAAATTATGCGGTTTTATCTGACCGATAAAGATCTGCCACGCACCCGTCTTGGCAAATTGCAACGATTCCGCTTAAGCGACCTTGCGGTAGAGCAGGTTGATGATACAGATTTTAAGCTACCCGAAAGCCCTGAATTTAAACTGATAGCTGCATATCTTGAATCAGAAAAAGGACGCAAGGTAAGACCTCATCACCACCTTGAAATGGATCTTGGAATGGATTCGCTTGATAAAGTTGGTTTTCAGGCATGGCTTCAGCAAAACTTCGGCGTAAGCATTGAACCGGTTGCCATGGCCGGATATGGAGATGTTCTGAATCTTTCAGAATATGTAGCCGAACACAAAACACGCATCGAAGACGCACGCATCAACTGGACCGATATTATTCTGGAAAAAGTAAACCTTAAGTTGCCTGGCAACTGGGCTGCAGGGCGCTGGCTGCTGTATTCATTCAGGATATTTTTTCATCTGTTCTTCCGCTATCGCGTGAAAGGGCAGGAAAACATCCCGGAAGGGCCGTTTATTCTGGCACCCAATCATCAGAGTTCATTCGACGGAATGTTTGTTGCAGCTTATCTTACCAATCAGCAGATGAAGCGCACCTACTTCTATGCCAAGGAAAAGCACATCAGGCAACGCTGGCTGAAATTTCTGGCCAGCCGGAACAACATCATTATTGTTGACCTGAACAAAGACCTGAAAGAGTCCATTCAAAAGATGGCAGAAGTTCTGAAACAAAACCGGAGTCTGATTATTTTCCCGGAAGGAACACGCACTGTAACCGGAGAATTGGGCGAATTCAAGAAAACCTTTGCCATTCTTTCCAGTGAGTTGGATATTCCGATAGTTCCGGTTGCAATTTCAGGTGCATTTAAAGCATTGCCAAAAGGCAGCCGTTTCCCACGATTGTGGACCAAGGTGAAGATCGATTTTCTAAAACCGGTTCATCCCGAAGGACATACTTACGAAACCCTTACCGACGAAGTAAAGGAGCGGATACAGGAAGGATTGAAGGAATAGCACTTAGCTGGTTCAACAGATAGCTATCCCAGCCACTGCTTAAACTTTGTCACCTTATCGCGGCTGACAAAAACTTCTTTGGTTGAAACTGGCTTTAACTCTAGTTTCAGCCGGCTTTTTGGGTAAATGTGGATATTGCCGATGGCCTCCATTTTTATGATGAACTGACGGTTTATCCTGAAGAAGAATTTGGGATCAAGCATATCGGTCAAATCATCAAGACTGAAGTCGATGGGGTACTGATGGTTATCGTTGGTAACCATAAATGTTATGCCCTCTTCGGAGTAAAACCAGGAAATTTCATTGATGGGGAAGGTTTTGATCTTCTGCCCGATGGTAACCGAAAACCGCTCTTTAAAGTCCGGTTGACCGGGTTTTACAAACATCCGGAACAGGGTTTCCATATCCTGCTGAGGTTTTGGGCTGCTGAACTCATGAAACTTATCGAGGCTTCGGGCCAATTCCTCCTGAACAATGGGTTTCAGCAGATAATCAATGCTTTTCATTTTAAATGCCCTGATGGCATACTCATCATAAGCAGTAGTAAAAATAACGGGAGCATCCACTTTTACCTTCTCAAAAATGGCAAAACTCAGGTCATCTTCAAGATGAATATCAAGAAAAATAAGATCAGGCGACGGATGGTTGCGAAACCATTCAACCGAATCCTCAACAGATTCAAGCCTGGCAATAACTTCAATTGAGCTATCGCACTCCTTTATCATGCCTTCGAGCCTGCGTGCAGCCAGTTCTTCGTCTTCGATGATTACTATTTTCATAAGTTAAGTTTTAGTAAACAAATTCTAATTTCTAATTTCCAATTTCTCTCGTTATTGCTTCGCAATCCCGAGACAGGCACTCACCAATTTTCAATTTCCAATTTCTAATTTCCAACCTCAAACCTCTGATCTCAGATCTCTGACCTCTGACCTCTGACCTCCGACCTCCGAAATCCGAAATGTCAATGCCTGAAATACGTTGACCACTTTTAATTAAAAATCAAGTAACAAAATTAATTAAAAATGGCAACAAGAGCTCAATTCAAAATGACCACCGCAGAAAGAATGCGTCGTAATTTTAGCGATAGTTTCAAAATTCAAAAAGTAAGAGAATTAGAAACCGGGAAGACGAAAGTTTCCGAACTTTGTAAACAATACGAAGTATCAGACGTAAATGTTTACCGATGGCTAAACAAATTCGGAACCATGAAAGACAAAAAAGAACGGCTTATAATTGAAACAGATAGCGACACAAGACAGCTATTGGAACTCAAGAAAAAGATAGCTGAACTTGAGCAGATTGTAGGACAAAAGCAGATACTGATTGACTTTAAGGACAAGATGATCGATCTGGCAGAAGAAACCTACGGTGTAGATATTAAAAAAAAATTTTCTACATGACCGTCGAATACTTCTGGTATCACAGAGAGCAGTACCAATATAGCATGAACAAGCTATATAAGAGCTTGGATATCAGCAAGCAATCTTTTCATCAAATGATGGATAGAACGATGAAAGTCCGCTCAGAGCAAAAGTTCCTATTGTTCCTAATCTACCAGATTCGCGAAGATCACCCAACTATGGGGATACGTGATATGTATTTTAAACTGCACCCCCATACAATGGGAAGAGATAAGTTTGAGGAGTTCTGTCTGGAAGAGGGATTGACTGTTAAAAGAGTTAAAAACTGGCGTAGGACAACCGATAGCACGGGAGTTATCCGATTTGATAATCTACTATTAAAGATGACTTTAACATCAATAAATCAGGCCTGGCAAAGTGATATTACCTATTTTGAGGTTAATGAAAAATTCTATTATATCACACTGATTGTAGATTCGTTTTCAAGACGGATATTGGGCTATTCTGTGTCAAAAAGGCTATCGACTGAAGAAACCACCCTGCCAGCTCTGAAAATGGCTCTAACATTGAGGACAAAAGAGGATATGAATATTGTTGGTGTTATCTTTCATTCAGATGGGGGCGGTCAATATTACGACAAAGAGTTCTTAAAGATTACCACTAAAACAGGTATTGTAAATAGCATGTGTGAATACCCCTGGGAAAATGGAAAATCAGAAAGATTAAATGGGGTAATAAAAAACAATTACCTGATTCACAGAAGTATAAACACTTTCGAAGAACTTAAGAAAGAAGTTGACCGAACCGTGTTACTTTACAACAAGGAAAAGCCCCATATAGCGTTACAAAGAAAAAGTCCATATGAATTTGAAATAGATTATCTTTGGACTGGACAACAATCCGACGGTGAAAAGTCAACGACGGAATTAACAACTCAGAAACCGAAGGGAATTTCAGCCCTTCGGGCTGAGGACAACAATCCTTCTGGTTCAAATATCACTCGTGAATTAACAACTCAATGATGATAATAAGTCAGTAAAAACGGTCAACGCCATTTAGGCATTTACAGAAATCTGACCTCCGACCTCTGACCTCTGACCTCCGACCTCCGAAATCCGACATCCGAAATCTGACCTCCGACCTCCGAAACCAATTCCAATTTTCAAATTTTAAAACACAAAACCGACCGCAGGGAGTTCAGCGAAGCTAATTTTCAAATTTTCAAATCATTAAATTTTCAAATT
>Ga0351952_1029_pt1 | contig 20019 bp, 21 predicted proteins | sample BONcelT113001H15_FD_205817 | JGI IMG/M metagenome (GOLD analysis project Ga0351952, IMG submission 205817) | Enriched cells from coal bed in the Powder River Basin, Montana, United States - BONCAT cells T11 rep3 HSBNCT.T11.300.1.H15 ... | reverse complement strand
GCTTCAAACAAAGAGATGTTAGGATGCCGATAGATTCCTTCCGAAGGAAACCGTTTTTTATCCCTGACACAACAAACCACTTCATGCCCAAGTTTCAATAATACCGGGAGAAGTCTTTTGCCGATGTATCCGGTGGCGCCTGTTAAGAGGATTTTCATTTTGAATTATTCTTCGTTTTCGTCTTCCATATCCAATTCCTTTTTCAAATCGTCCCATGATTTTAATTTGGTTTTCTTTTCCTCTTCGGTCATGTTCTTTATTTCGTCCACCTCATTTTCGATTTCCTTCCATTCTTTTTGAATTGTTTCCTGATCAAATCCGAAAAAAGTCATCTCATACAGGCAATGAGAAATCAGTTCCAGTTCGGTAAAATCCTTTATCGATTTTTCGTCTATATCCATTCCAAGCCATTCATTCCAATTCGTAAATTCAATTGCAAACGAATTGGGTTGGTCCTCAGTATTATCCTCCGGATAACTTTTGTATCCGCAAACATGAGCATATTCTTCATCGTCAAAATCATCTTTTTCCCAGCTAACCATGATTACAAAATCGGTATCCATTGGGCTGAGTAACTTCAAATCGCCAAAAACCCTCTCATAACCCGAGATACTCTTCTTTTGGTCAGGATATAGTTGTAAAAATACTCACTATTCCATAGGGCGATGCCCTATGCTGATGATACGCCCCGTAAGGGCTGGTTCTTGCGATGATTATTATACTACTTGGGTTAATACGCAAAGGTATAATATCAGTCGGGCAGTTCAATTCGCTCTCTAAACTTAAAAAATATTCGGAGTTACCCTCTTTCGCGCATAATGGCGATAGTGCAGGTTTATGCCAATCGCAAACAGCAACATTTTCGGGTTTCGCCAAAGGTATTTGTTTAATAAAACGCGGTGAAAAATACTTTTTACTGAAAAAATCTGATTGTTGAGCCACCAGTACATGCGCGTCAGATTTTCAGGACTGATTTTATCTGGAACATGGACACATTGCGCCCCGTTAAACTCTTTCAAATCTTCCGTCAGCAAACGTCCCTGTTCTTTGAACTGCTTGAACAGCGCGGTTCCGGGAATGGGTGTGAGAATGTAAAAACGTGGAATGGGCACTTTGTTCCGATGGATAAAATCAAAAGTGGCGCGAATGGATTCCTCCGTGTCGAAGTCAGTTCCGACAATCATTTCGGTGCTGACGGTAATTCCGGCTTCGCTTAGTATTCTGAAATTAGCAGCATGTTCGCTTACTTTCACCCAGGGTTTTTCCAGACTGTCCAACGATTCCTGATCAATGCTTTCAACGCCAAAACTCATTAAATCGCAACCCGATTTCACCACCAGTTTGAGCAAATCAGGTTTTTTTGCCAGGTGCAGCGCACATTGACTGGCCCAATGAATCTTTAACGGAATGATTTTTTCGCAGAGTTCTTTCAGGTACGACGGGTTGGAAACGATGTTGTCGTCGATCAAATAAAACCGCCTGAATCCCAATTCTTTCACTGCTTTAATATCCCGGATAACTTCATCAACCGGGCGAAACAAATATTTCCCTTCGTACAAACAGGCGATGGAACAAAAAGAACACGTAAAAGTACAGCCTCTTCCGGCCTGAACCGGCAACATGTCGCCAATCGGTTTTTTCATCAACAGGTCGTATCTGGGAACGGGCAAGTTCTCCAATTTCGAAATCGGATAATCGTAAAATGGCTCCAGTTTTCCATGCTTTTCAAAATCTTCCAGCATTTTCAGAAACGAAATCTCCGCATCGCCCACCACCACCGAATCAACATATTTGATGGCTTCCTCTTTGGCAATAGAAGCCATGTAGCCACCCATCACCACTGTTTTGTGTCGCTTTTTAAACTCTTTGGCAATCTCGATTCCCCTGAAAGTGGCATGTCCCATGGTGCCAATTCCAATGATATCGGCATCCGAATCAAAATTCACCGCATCAATCACTTCGATGCACAATTCAACTTCCCAGTGTTTTGGGGTGTAAGCCGCCAAAAGAGGAAACGCCAGGCCGGGCAGGTGAATTTTCGACTGCTTGCACAATTTACCATTTTCAGCATATTGAGTTGGTTGGATAAATAAAATCTTAGGCATATCTGGAGGCTTCCTTTATTTTTCGTTTGTACTGATTTCCCACCCTGATGCTGCCCAATAACATTCGGTACAACATTTTAGGAGAATTGCTCACAATGTATTTCAGCAAAATTGCGGGCTGAAAAAGTATTGAATTGTAAGCTTTCAGAATCTCCTGGTAATATTCAGCAACGCTCATTTTCGTTGGCTGAATGCTGACATGAGCCAAATCCCATTTTTCGTATTCGGTTCTTTTGATGAGCAAAGATTCAACCGGCGATTCAAAATTCGTTTTTGGCAAAGGTGTCAGTGGTTGGAGATTGACGTAGTGAATGCCAAGTTCTTTCACCGATTGAACCATTTTTTTGAAGTCTGCTTTGTCCCAGTCGGGCGAAACAATCATCGTGGCAAAACAATCTATCTTATTGGTTTTTAGCACCTTCATGGTTTGTTTATACAAGCCGACCTTCGTGTTCTTGTTGTATTTTTCCAGATCCTTTTCAAAAAAACTTTCGAAACCAACGATCACGGTTTTCAGGCCAATTCCGGCAAGTTCCTTTATCAAATCCGCATTGTTGGCAATAAAATCAGCCCTTCCGTAAACCAGATAGTTTCTTACAATTTTTCGCGTTTTTACTTCCTGAATAAACTGCTCAAGCCGTGTTTTATCGGCCAGAAAATCGTCGTCGACAATGTAAATCTCCTTTTCATCCAGTTGTTCCAATTCCTGCATAACTTCCTGCATGTCGCGCTGGAAATACTTGCCTTGTGTGATAACCGTACAAAAGCAAAAGCTACAATTGAACGGACAGCCAAAAGAGGTTTTCATCAGGGCAACCCGATCGCTGAAAATGTAAAAGTAACTGCCGCGATACTTTTTTACCGATTGGCGGTTGGCGATGGGTATTTTAAAATTGAACGGCGGAAGATTTGCAGGAATAATATTCTCGCCCTTTCTTGCTATTCCTGAAGGAAGTTCCTGCTGATATTCAATGTGGTTCAGCAAGCCGGTAAAAGTTACGGCAGCATTCCGCACCACCCTGAAATCAATGTGTTCGCTTTCAAAATCTTCCGGACAAACTTCGCAGTGCACACCTCCAACGATGGTTTTAATTTCAGGATTGATCGATTTTGTAATCTGGCAGTATTCAGTCATTTTTGAAACATTGGTGATATAGCCTGTCACACAAAACACCTCCGGATTAAATTTCCTGATAAAATAACCGATGCTCCGTTTTTCAAGCAGCATGTCGATAATTTCCGCCGTATCGTGTTCGCGGATAAGCGTGTACAAAATTTCCAGTTCCAAAGGCTCAACCACCATCAGATGCTGCAAGCCAATGGTTTCGGGCGAGTTGTCGGGACGAACAAACAATATCCTCATAAATTTATCTCCTTCATTACATGGTGATTGGGAATCTGTTTTTTGTATTCCAGCGATTTTTCACTGAATTTCAGCAGGCGATGGAAAAAGGGATTGCTGTGCCGGGCTTCCATGTATTTTGTCTGAGGCTGCCCGCCCAATCGTATTTTCGGAATTTCAGCAGTTTGTCCAAGGTCAATCAGATCAACGCCTTGCGCAATTCCTTCAGCAACAATGTTAGTCAATAGTTTCAGGTAAGTTTGATTTTCGGCATTCTGCTGATAATCGATTCCCCCCAAAAAGAAAAACAGCGTACGATCACTTTTTAAAAGGATGTTCCAACCGATTGTCTGTCCCTTTTGCGCACAAGATCTACAAAATTCTCCTTTATTAGATCATTATCGGGCCTATTTCAGCGTGGAATATAATGATTTAAAGAAGTTAATATCCGATACATTAATCTCTGTTAAGCAGACACATGGAGGAGAAGCAAAAGCTACTTTTGAACGTTTGGTAGGATTAGCCTTTCAGAAGAAAGTGTTTTGGTCAAAGTTCTGTGATGTTCCGGAGATTCAGATTGACACTGCTGCCATTTTTCAAGCCTGGCAATCTGCTTTAATTGCTATCACTAACATAATTGAAGAAAAACAGGGTACTCCGCTTGATCAAATGACAATCTCGGAAGAGATTCAAGAAATAATTGCCATTTATGAAGAACATCGTCAAATTGTATTTGAGCTTAATCAAAGGCTGCAGGACACCAATACTCAAATTCAGCAAATTAAACTACAAGTTGCAAATGCTGATCTGGTAGCTCTTAACAATACATTGATTCGCCTAAAAACAACTAAAGCACGCTATTCTCCTGCTATTGTTCCACTTTGCACAGATTATTTGGCGGAGAAAGTCAATAAAGCAGCAACAGAGCTTCAACGGGATCAGGCAAAGCAAGCATTAGATCAATATAGAACAGGTATCTTTCCCAATTATCAGAATGCCATCAATATTTACCTTTCTCGATTCAATGCTGGTTTTACATTAGGAAATGTAACTTCCGCAAATACACGTGGCGGTTCTACATGTAACTTTAATATTCTGATTAATAATATTCCTGTTTCTGTTTCTGGAGGAGTATCAGTGCCTGGCACACCATCATTTCGAAACACATTAAGTGCAGGAGATAGAAATACACTTGCTCTCGCCTTCTTTTTAGCATCAATCGACCAAGATCCAGATTTGGCAAACAAGATAGTTGTGGTTGATGATCCTGTTTCAAGTATGGATGAGCATAGAGCTTTGACAACAGTGCAGGAAATTCGCAGTTTGGCTCAACGAGTTGATCAAGTAATTGTTATGTCGCACAGTAAACCTTTCCTTTGCAATATCTGGGATGGGGCACATCATATTTCTGGTGCCAGTATTCATATTGTCCGTAACGTAGTAGGATCAACTATACAAAACTGGGATGTAAACCAAGATAGCATTACAGAAAATGATAGACGGCATAAGCTTCTGCGTGAATATATTGTATCAAATATTGGTAATAATCGTATAGTGGCTTCTGCAATTCGTCCCTCACTCGAAGCATTTATGAGAGTAGCTTTTCCTGAGCATTTTCCTCCTGGCACGCTATTAGGACCATTTAGAGGTATTTGCGAACAGCGGGTTGGAACAGCACAAGAAATACTAAATGCTGCGAATACTCAGGAATTACGCGAATTGGTTGAATATGGTAATAGGTTTCATCATGATACGAATCCAGCTTGGGACACAGAATTAATTAATGATGGGGAACTCCTTGGATTTGTGCGCCGAACATTGCTGTTTGCTAAAAGATAGCTGATCATGAAGTAAATTGCAATAAACCGGAATGCAAGGCATTAGCACAATAAAAATGAATTGTGATGTTTGACGACGAAAACGAAGATATAGATCCCAAAGAACTTCCCATCTATAAGAAGGGAATGGAAATCTTTGAAGTAGTTCATCAGATTTGCGAACTAATTCCGGACGATGATGAGATGTTGGGACATGTGAAAGGTGTGATGCTGGAAGATGCCATGCTTTTAACCGTAAAGGTTGCCGGGGCAACCGGAGGTCAGTTGTACGATATTAAAATGGAGTGCGCTGCCATCATCCGAAAAGCAGCCCGTGAACTGATGATTCAGAACCACTCACTCGAAATGTTTGGTTTTGAGCATGTGGAATATTATCAGATTGTCAGGGATTTGATCGAAGAATACAGATTGCTATTCATTGATTGGGTAGCTGGATTCGACAAATGGGATTATATCATTGATCGCTGGGGACTTTTTAATCCTCCTGGTGTCGGCCCGTTTGATCATGATCCTGATGATGATATTCCTTTTAATGGGTTCGATGATGAATCGGATTAAACTTCAACTTCCACGAATCTTTGAGCGTCAATGTTTGATTGAAAAAATCTGCTCAATTTTTTTTACGTTACCCTTCCAAGTTTTACTCAATACCAGCGAGGTTTGTATAGGAACAAAAAAAAGACAAGAGGTCGAAAATGACCTCTTGTCCTGTCTCGCTCTCCAGGTAGGACTTGAACCTACGACCTACGGATTAACAGTCCGCCGCTCTAACCAACTGAGCTACTAGAGAATTTGTATGCCACTTTTGCATTAAACGTGTAACCGTTTCTTTTAAAAGCGTTGCAAAAATAGTAGCTTTTCCGAAAAGAAAAAATATTTTTGCAGAAAAAAATTTCATGGACCCATTTACCGGCCTGCAAAAGAGCCAAAAAGCAATTCTCGGAATAGGGAATGCTCTCATAGATGTCTTAATCAATATTACCGATGATGCTGTACTTCAAAAATTTGGACTTCCAAAAGGGAGCATGACTTTGGTTGATTCAGTCCTTTCCGCAGAAATAAAAAAAGAAACAAAAAATAGTACCCGAAATATTCAAACTGGTGGCTCTGCTGCGAACACTATTCATGGAATCGCCAAATTGGGTGGAAAATGCGGGTACATCGGTAAAATATCGAACGATGAACTGGGTAATTTCTACCTCGAAGATTTCAAAAAGAACAATATCAATACCCATTTTTTCTTTAGTGAAACCGGAACCGGTCATGCAACTGCTTTAATAAGCAACGACTCGGAGCGTACCTTTGGCACTTATCTCGGAGCTGCACTGGAATTGACAGCTGAAGAAATGACCCATGAAATCTTTAAGGATTATGGGATTCTGCACATCGAAGGCTATCTGGTGCAAAACCATGCCCTGATTGAAGCTGCGGTGAAACTGGCCAAAGCCAACGGACTGTTGGTTTCGATCGACATGGCAAGTTTTAACATTGTGGAAGCCAATATTGATTTTCTGCACCGAATCATCCGCGAATATGTTGACATTGTTTTTGCCAACGAAGAAGAAGCGACCTCGCTAACCGGTAAAATTCCTGAAGAAGCACTGACCGAAATTGCCGGTATGTGCAGTATCGCGGTGGTTAAACTTGGCGCAAATGGTTCGATGATTAAATCGGGTGATCGTGTAATCCGGATTGATGCAATTTCAGCAAAAAGTATTGACACAACTGGTGCCGGGGATATTTATGCCGCAGGTTTTTTATATGCCTTATCCGAAAACCTCGACCTCGAAGTTGCCGGAAAAATTGGTTCACTGCTGGCCGGAAATGTGGTGGAAGTGATGGGCGCGAAAATTCCTTCAGAAACATGGGAAAAACTTCTTCCGCAAATTGATTTACTGAAGAAGTTCAAAGTTCAGGTATAAAACCTACTTTTGTACACTTTAAAAATCAGCATTTTACAAATAATTATCAGCAAACAACATACAGCATGAAACGATTGAAGATCAAAGAAATAATTGGTGGAGAACTGATTGGTACCCAAGTACTGGTTAAAGGGTGGGTGCGAACCAAAAGAGGCAGTAAAAACGTAAATTTCATCGCGTTAAACGATGGCTCAACCATTCACAATTTGCAGGTTGTTGCTGATGTTGAGAAATTTGGCGAAGAATTGCTGAAAGATATCAATACAAGCGCTGCTTTGGCAATTACCGGCGATTTGGTAGCATCTCAGGGAAGTGGGCAGGCAGTTGAACTAAATGCCACCGAAATTGTAATCTACGGCAAAGCCGATCCCGATAAATACCCGATTCAGCCAAAGAAACACAGCCTCGAATTTTTACGTGAAAATGCCCATTTGCGTTTTCGTACTGCTACATTCAGCGCTATATTCCGCATTCGCCACGCCATGGCTTTTGCCATTCACAACTATTTCAACAGCAAAGGTTTTGTATATCTTCATACGCCCATCATTACCGGGTCGGACGCTGAAGGTGCCGGACAAATGTTTCGGGTTTCGACTCTGGATGCAAAGAATCCACCCCTGCTGGAAGATGGCAGCGTTGATTATTCACAGGATTTCTTCGGAAAAGCAACCAATCTGACTGTTTCAGGACAGTTGGAAGGCGAATTGGGAGCAACTGCTTTGAGCGATATTTATACATTCGGGCCAACTTTCAGGGCCGAAAACTCGAATACTGCACGTCACCTTGCCGAGTTCTGGATGATTGAACCTGAAATGGCTTTCTACGAACTTCAGGATAACATGGATTTGGCAGAAGATTTTCTGAAAAGCCTGATCAAATATGCGCTCGAAAATTGCATGGATGATCTGGATTTTCTGAGCAAACGCCTTCAGGAGGAAGAAAAAAACAAACCGATGGACGAACGTTCGATGGAACTGATTGAAAAACTACGTTTTGTTCAGGAAAACGATTTTGTGCGTTTGCCATACACCGAAGCCATTAATATCCTGAAAGATTCAAAACCATACAAAAAAGGTAAATTTCAGTATCCGGTTGATTGGGGAACCGATCTGCAGAGCGAACACGAACGGTACTTAGTGGAAAAACATTTTAAAAAGCCGGTTATCCTGATCAATTATCCGAAAGAAATCAAGTCGTTCTATATGAAACAGAATGATGACGGCAAAACTGTTTCGGCAATGGATGTACTTTTCCCCGGAATAGGCGAAATTATTGGTGGTTCGCAGCGCGAAGAAAACTACGACAAACTGGTAAAACGCATGGAAGAAATGGGCGTTCCGGTTCATGAAATGGATTGGTATCTTGATACCCGTCGATTCGGAACTGTTCCTCACAGCGGTTTTGGTTTAGGTTTCGAAAGGTTAATGTTGTTTGTTACCGGAATGGGCAACATCCGCGATGTAATCGCTTTCCCCAGGACCCCAAAAAATGCGGAGTTTTAGGTGGGGATCGTTACCTGATTTTGAATGAATTATAAACAAGCAATAATATTAAGTTGATTGCACCGTTACTATAAAAACAAAAAAACAGTTGGATAAAACCTGGTCTGAATGACCGGATTTTATAACGGGGAGCGTCAGCAATCCTCTAATTAATATTAATTCATGATGCGCGGATATAGATGCAGTCGGAAATTGTTTCTGCTGATGTTGATGACAATGATGGTTGCGATGGTCAAAGCTCAGTCCAGTCTGGCATTTTATCCTTTTGAAGATCAATTTAATTCATCCAATTACAACCCGGCTTTTTTAACCTCACCACACAAATTTACATTCAGTATGGTACCGTTGGGAGGTACAATTATTGGATACAATAACCAGGCTTTAATCAAGGATTTGTTTACAGAAGTTCTCTCGGGGCGGAATCCCAACGACGACTATTATATGAATGCCCTTGAAAGCATGGCCAGCAAGCCGATGTTCAACCAGAATATTGAAAGCGCCATGCTAAATTTCACCTATCGCTCGAAGCTTGGGTTTTTTAATTTTAGGGTAAAAGATGTTCAGACTTTCTCAGCATCTGCCAAAGGCGATCTTACAAAATTTATTATAAAGAATGAAAGTCAGAGTGTCATTATTGACGAAGTCCAGTATTTACCAACTCAGGTAATCCATTACAGGGAATATAGCCTTGGATATTCCTACAAGTCACCGATGAACCGGTTTTCGGCAGGAATCCGGGCAAAATTGTATTTTGGCAAGGCTGCAATGTATTCATCGTTATCCGGGGCGATAAATCAGGAAGGTTCGGATTATGTATTTAATACAGATGGAGCAATTAATATATCATTTCCTGAAGCTTCAGAACAATCTGAAGGAGAAACTCCGGACTTTACAAAAATAAAAAGATCAAAAATACTTAACTATTTGCTGAATACCGGCAATCCGGGCATGGGCGTTGACCTTGGTCTCAAATACCGTTTTACTCCCGACCTGTCGGTTTCGGTGAGTGCAATTGATATTGGAAAAATAACCTGGAATAACAATCTGGGTTTAAAGTATTTCGATCGCTATATTCTTCCCGATACAAGTTACGTACTTCCTGAATTTGGAGCTGCTGAAATTATCAAAAAGGATGGCATCAAATATTCCAAAGAACTGCCCACTTATCTGAATGAAGATTCAATTCCATCGTCTTTTTCGAGGCAAATGCCTTTATCCATTTATGCCAGTATAAAATACAGGATTAACCCAAAACTCACAATTAGTTTGACCAACAGGCTTATGGTGGTGAAAAATTTAAATTACAACAGTATTTCTGCTACTGCCACTATCGATGTCAATAAAAAACTTTCAATAAATACGGGTTATTCCATCATTGGAGATTCATACTTCAACCTTCCTTTTGCTGTACTGTTAAGAAAAGATTTTGGCCAGATGTACTTTGGAACCGATAACATTGCTTCTTTCCTTCTGCCATCAATTTCTGATTATGCAAGTTTTTCTTTCGGAACTTGTTTTTACCTTTTTAAAAACAGGGAATCGAATAATTCCTCCTATTCTGATGAGAGTCCGTTTTATAAGTCCAAAAAGATAAAAAAGAACCGTAAAAGCGGGCTGATAAAAAGAGCATACCCGGATAACTAGTTTTATGTCAAAATTAAATAAGCATAAATTCATACCATTTATCTGTCTGAAATAACCTAAATTAGTCACACAGTTTATACCCCAAATTAACAAATCAACCATTTTTCAATATCCTGATTTATGAAACCGGGAATGAGAATAAAACAGATAGTAGTTTTACTGGCATTGATGTCAGCTTTTTCTATTTTGGGCAATGCTCAGTCGAACCTGGTTTTTTACAATGAGGATGAACAGTTTAACGCTTCGAATTTCAATCCTGCATTTTTAACTTCCCAAAAGAAATTCACTTTCAGTATTTTCCCTTTGGCTGGTATGACCTTTGGATTTAACAATCAGGAAGTGATTAAAGATGTGATGACACAGTTTCTAAAAGGCGATCAAACAACCCAGGAATTTAAAGGTGTTTTCAACAGTTTGGTGGATCAGGATTTGTTTTTTCTGAATTATGAAACCAACTTGCTTAGCCTTGGATACAATTCAGATTTTGGGTCTTTAAACTTTCGGATTAAGGAAAATGTATTACTAATGACTGACTTTAAGGGTGATCTTTCGGATTTTCTGATGAGCCCGACTTTTCAGATTATGGCAATTGATCATCCGCAACTCTTCGGTGCCGAAGCGCTTCATTACCGTGAATACAGTTTGGGATTTGCCAAAGAGATTATAAAAGATAAGTTGTCGGTGGGCGGACGTGCAAAAATCTATTATGGGAAATCAATCCTTTTTTCCGAAGTATCAGGAAAAATCATTGAGCGGTCCGACACTTTTTTTACTCAAATTTCAGGACCAATGCGATTGTCCATTCCTGCAAATCCGGATTTTAATAATGGAATCCTCAGGGATCTGAATCTGGCAAAAGAGTTTGAAGTTGGCAATTATATCACCAATGCCAGAAACATAGGAGTGGGGATTGACCTGGGATTTAAATATAAAATTACTCCTGAAATTGAACTTTCGGCAAGTGTCGTCGATTTGGGCAGTATTAAATGGAAGCAAAATATTAACACTTTACTTTTTAATGATGAATATCCATTTCCTGAAGATAATATTGATGTAAAGATAGATGCAAACGGTATTCCTGTTCTTACAAAATTCAATGACAAACCTCTTGCAGATACAATTGCGTTTAAATTGACTTTAGATGAAACCGCATTTTCGAAACCTCTGCCAACCAACATTTATGTTGGATTAAAATACCAGGTGAACCCAAAACTAAATATCGGTGTAGTTAATCTATTTTCAAAAAACAAAGGACTGAATTATAACAGTTTTTCGCTGACTGCGCATTACGAAGCAACCCCAAAACTCACCATCATCACAGGTTATTCAATTCTGGGAAATTCGTTCAGCAACTTGCCACTCGCTGTCCTTTACAAAAGAGAAGGAGGCCAGACCTATTTCGGGACCGATAATTTACTCTCATTTTTGTTCCCTTCATTTTCCGAATTTTCAGGCATATCATTCGGCACATGTTTCTATCTTTTCAGAGCGAAATCGATAAAATACCAGGATCCTCTGGAATATTTACCTTTCTACAAACGAAAGAAGCCCAAACTGTTCAGCAGAAAAGGCTGAGGTTTCCTCTTTTTAGGAACAGAAGTTACAAGGTTCAATTAAAAATCTTAATTTTGGGCAAAGTTGAATTAGAATGGCAGACCAGAGACTCAGTTTACAACAAAGGTTATTACAAAAACTTTCCCCGCAACAGATACAGGTTATCAAGTTGCTTGAAATTCCTGCGATTCAACTCGAACAGCGGATAAAAAGCGAATTGGAGGAAAATCCGATTCTGGAGATGACGGAAGAAAGCGAAGAGGACGAAAAATTTGATGAATCGGATGATTCTTCCTCTAACGACGAATTTTCGCTCGAAGATTACCTGAATGATGAAGATGTTCCCAGCTACCGTTTATCGGCCAATAATTACTCCAAAGACGACAAGCTGATTGATATGCCCTATTCTTCGGGCATCAGCTTCCACGATTCGCTCATCGAACAGCTCGGGCTTGCCAACCTGAATGAAGAGGAACAATTGATCGCAGAATACATTATCGGTAATATTGACGAGGATGGCTATTTGCGCCGCGATTTACTTTCGATTTCCGATGACCTCGCTTTTCACCTTAACATGGAAGTGAAACTTGAAGATCTGGAACGCTACCTCAAACTCATTCAGGATTTTGACCCGCCGGGTATTGGGGCACGCGACCTTCAGGAATGTTTGCTGTTGCAGATTCTCCGGAAAAAAGGCAAAGATTCCACCAGTATGGCAGCAAAGATACTTCAGGAAACATTTGAAGAATTTACCAAAAAACATTATGACAAGATTATCCGGAAATTCGAAATTTCGGAAGCAGATCTCAAGGAAGCCATTGATGAAATCCTGAAACTGAATCCGAAACCCGGAAGTTCATACAGCAATCCGATGAGCAAGTCGAACCAGGTAATTGTTCCTGATTTTTTGCTCGACAACCTGGAAGGCGAGCTGCATCTGAGCCTTAACCAGAAAAATGTTCCTGATTTGCACCTGAACGGCACCTATCTCGATCTGATGAAAACCTATTCGGTGAACAAGAACGCAGCTTCGAAAGAACAGAAAGATGCCATGCTGTTCATGAAACAAAAGCTCGACTCGGCCAAGTGGTTTATTGATGCGATCAAACAACGACATCAAACTTTGGAGGTTACCATGACCGAGATCGTAAAATTTCAGAAAGAATTTTTTCAGGATGGCGACGAAACCAAGCTGCGGCCAATGATCCTGAAAGATATTGCAGATATAACCGGGCTGGACATTTCAACCATTTCGCGCGTTTCGAACAGCAAATACATTCAAACACATTTTGGAATTTACCCGCTTAAATATTTCTTTTCTGAAGGAATGCAAAAGGATACCGGCGAAGAAGTTTCGACCCGCGAAATCAAGAAAATTCTGGAAGAATGTATTGACAATGAAGACAAGCGCCATCCGGTAACGGATGAAAAACTGGCGCTTATACTGAAAGAAAAATCGTACGTTGTGGCAAGGCGGACGGTTGCCAAATACCGTGAACAACTGGGGATTCCGGTTGCCCGAATGAGAAAAGAACTTTAGAAAATGTCAAATAAAATATTAACCACTTCTGCCCGTGTAACTTCCATCATTTTTCACCCGTTGCTGATACCAACACTGGGATTCGTGCTGCTTTTAAATTCCAATTTTTATTTTGCACTTTTGCCCTGGAGCGTGAAAAAATTTATGCTGTTAACCGTGTTCCTTTCTACTTGTATCTTGCCAGCGCTGAGCATACTCATTCTTTCGATGAGTCCAAAATTCGATCTGAACATGGAAAAAGGTACCGACCGGATTTTGCCAATGTTACTTAGTTCTGTTTTTTATTATCTCGGATACCTGGTTCTTGAACGGGTACAGGTTTATCCTGTTTACAACCTATTTCTCATTGCCGCCATTCTTGTTCAAATTTCACTTATCGTTGTATCCCTGAAATGGAAAATCAGCGCTCATTCAGCAGCTATAGGCGGCTTAATTGGCGGTGTGAGCGCTTTGTCGTTCCGGCTTCAGGAAAATCCGGTGCTGATTTTATCATTGCTTATACTCGTGGCCGGACTGGTTGCAACCTCGCGACTTATCCTTTTAAAGCACACCAATTCACAGGTTTACGCCGGATTTATGCTCGGATTCCTCATCATCGGACTCATCGTCGTATTTATCTGATATGCGTTTCACACCAGACCATTCCTTTTTAGCAGTGCCGCTACAGTTGGTTCCTGTCCGCGAAATGCCTTGTACAAAATCATTGGATGTTCGCTCCCACCCTTTTCCAGAATATTTATCCTGAAAGAATCGGCTGTTTCGCGATCGAAGATGCCTTTTTCTTTGAAAACTGAAAAAGCATCGGCATCCAGCACTTCTGCCCATTTATAGCTGTAATAACCGGCATCGTATCCGCCAGAAAAAATGTGGGAAAAAGCGGTACTTTGCATGCTTCCTTCAACAGGTTCAAACATATCAGTAGAGGCAATTGCCTGCATTTCCAACTCTTTCAGATCACCATCAACTGGCACATCGCAGTTGTGATAAGCCATATCGAGTATTGCGAAACCCAATTGCCGTTCCATCATGTAGGCTGCCTGAAAGTTTTGCGCTTTCTGAATTTTTTGAATGAGTTCTTCCGGCATCGTTTCACCAGTTTCGAAATGAACGGCAAACAGGTCGAGCCATTCTTTTTCGTAGGCCCAGTTTTCGTGAATCTGCGAGGGCAGCTCAACAAAATCCCAATAAACGTTTGTTCCCGAAGTTCCGGGGAACTGACATTGAGACAACATGCCGTGCAGTCCGTGCCCAAATTCATGCAGAAAAGTGGTCACCTCGTCGAATGTAAGTAACGAAGGCGCATTTTCTGTCGGTTTCGAGAAATTGGTTACCAGCGAAATGTGCGGCCTGATTTGATTTCTATTGACATTTGATTGTGTCCGGTAGTCGGTCATCCAGGCACCAGAACGTTTGCCTTCGCGCGGGAAAAAGTCGAGGTACAGAACTGCCACAAACTGGTCATCTTCGTCGAGCACTTCGTAAGCAGTAACTTCAGGGTGATAAACTTCAATGTTTTTATTTTCCTTTAAATGAAGTCCGTATAGTTTCCGGGCCAACAGGAAAACACCTTGAATCACTTTTTCAAGCTGAAAATATGGTTTTACCTCTTCATCGGTAAAATCATATTTTTCCAACTTTAGTTTCTCCGAATAGTACGCCCAATCCCATCGCTGAATAGTTCCGGTAAATCCAGATTTTTCAGCATATTCCTGAACTTCTTTAAACTCCGCCGAAGCAAAAGTGTTTGATTTCAGGTCCAAATCAGCTAAAAACCCGATAACTTTTTCGGGAGTTTCGGCCATTCGTTCCTGAAGTTTATATTCGGCATGTGTTTTAAAACCAAGTAGTTTTGCTTTTTCAAGCCTTAACTCAACAATCCGTTTAATGACATCGTTGTTGTCAAATTCATTTCCGTGGTTTCCCCTTGAACTTGAAGCGCGGAACATTTGCCCGCGCAATTCACGGTTATCGGCATATTTCAGGAAAGGCACGTAACTCGGGTATTGTAAATTAAATAACCAGCCTTCCTTTTCCTTTGACTTTGCCGTTTGGGCAGCCATTTCGACGATTGATTCCGGAAGTCCGCTCAGATCTTTTTCATCAGTAATAAGCAACTCAAACGCATTGGTTTCGGCCAGTACATTTTGCTGAAATTTAAGACCGAGTTGCGACAATTCTTTGGTAATTGCACGGTATTTTTCCTTGTCAGTTTCATTCAGGTTAGCGCCGCTGCGAACAAACCGGCGGTAGGTTTTCTCAAGCAAAGTGGTTTCTTCGGCATTTAAAATCAAACTTTCCCGATTTTCAAACACTTCTTTGATCCGGTTAAACAACTGTTCGTTCAGGGTAACATCATTGCTGAAATCCGAAAGTTTTGGGGCAATCTCCTGAGCAATATTCTGCATTTCGTCGCAGGTTTCAGCCGAATTCAGGTTAAAAAAAATACCTTTGATGCGCTCCAGTCTTTCTCCGGCCAGATCCAGCGCCACGATGGTATTGGCAAAATCAGGTTTCTCCGGTTGGTTAATAATTTTCTGAACTTCCAGTTTGGCTTCTTCGATTGCCGCGTCAAATGCCGGAAGATAATGTTCTATTTTAACCGAGCCGAACGGCGCAGTTTGGTGAATTCCCTGAAATGGGATCAGCAACGGATTGAAAGCCTCCCCCAACCCCTCCACAGGAGGGGTGAAAGAATCGATATGCGGAGTTTTACTTTTTGACATATTGGACATTGAAATTTTATTTGATGTTATTGTGTTTTGATTTTCAATAAAAACCTGATGATCACTTACTTTTTTTAAGCCCCCTCTTTTTGGGAGGGTATGGGTGGAGTTGTGGTTTATTTTTTCTATTTGTATCCTATCCTTAAGCGGTTCTTTTGGTCTAATTCTTGTTGTTTTATTTGTTCAAACTGCTTCAGGTATTCAAAAATGAGCATGATTTTATCATCTTGTTCAATATCCTTTTTTTCAAGCTGTTGGAGCTTTTGCAGTATTTCATTGTGCGTAGACAGTATTGCACGCATCTTTGTAAATATGCGAATTATCAAAATGTTTACTGTTATCGCACGCTCACTGCTTAATACACTTGATAACATAGCAACTCCCTGTTCTGTAAAGGCCATGGGCGCATAACGTATCCCACCCCAACTTGAGGTGCCAAATTGGCTCCTCAAGTTTGAGAATTCGGTTTCCGATAACTCAAACATGAAATCTTCAGGAAATCGTTTTATATTACGTCTCACAGCTCTCTTTAGCTGCTTTGTTTCTACACCGTAGAGTTCAGCAAGATCATTGTCCAACATTACCTTTTGATCCCCAATGAGATAAATTTTACTCATTACTTATCCTTCAAGTATTCATTGCGCCTTTTTAAGCCCTTCTGCCAGTTGGCGGAGAGGGTTTGGGTGGGGCTGTCTTTTTCTTCTCCACCGACCAGCCAAATTTGCCAATCGGGTCGCCCATTTTGAAATAATGTCCATGGGAATAGATCAGCGGATTCGATTTTTTCAGGCTGAATGCCCCGGTTTCCGGGTCGATGTAACGATCGTCGGCAATCACGTTTACCACTTCTGAAATGAACATGTGATGAACGCCCAGCTCGATGATTTGTTTCACTTTGCACTCGATACTGACAGGCGCTTCGGCCAAAATCGGCGCTTTCACAATGGTTGCAGGCGCCGGAGTCAATCCCATCTCCTTCCATTTATTGTATTTTGCGCCCGAACGGCAGCCACACCAGTCGGTGGCACGGGCCAGCTCTTCGGTGGTCAGGTTGATCACATATTCGCCCGTCCGTTTAATGATTCCGTACGAATGACGGCCAGGACGAACCGAAATGTAGCACATCGGCGGATCGCTGCTGATAGTTCCTGTCCAAGCGATTGTAATCAGGTTATATTCTTCGGGTGTTTCGCCGCAGGTAACCAATACCGCCGGAAGCGGATAAATCATGGTTCCGGGTTTCCAATTTACTTTTGCCATTTTGTAGTTGTTTTAAAAGGCTATTCCTCCGGCAAAAATAACAAAACTCTGCTTGGAATAAGGATTTGAAATGAAACGGATTGGATTGGTTTTATTTCTTGGCTTGTTTATTTCGCAAGCATTTGCACAGGATGCAATGAAAATTGCCGGCATTTGGTGGAATGACAAAAAGACTTCCAAAATTGAAGTTAAAGAAGAAAATGGAAAGTTCATTGGAACAGTGATTTTTAATTTGCACAAAATGATCAGAGTTTTTTCTTCCCAAAGCTTTCCCCCTTGGGGGGAACTGCCTGTCCCGATAGGAACGTATCGGGAGGAAGGGGGCTTTGTTTATCCCGAAACCTGAACCTCGAATCCAACTGCACGAACCCTTTCTGCAATGGTCTCCAATTCGTTAAGGTTCACTTTTTCGAGCCCGGAAGCCGGCGTATCGCGTTCGATGGTATAAATCATCACCTGCGACGGTTTAATTTCAGTAATTAGTTTCAGCCATTCAAAAATTTCTATTTCGGTAGTATTATCGATTATTTCGTTTTTGAAATTTCCCTTCAGGAACAAAGTCTGAATGATTACTTTCCCCTTGAACGATTTCAGGTTTTCAACCACTTTATGTAGGCTGAAATTGGACGCAGGACAATCAATTCTCCGGATGGTCTCTTCAAAAGCGGAGTCCAGTTTCTGAATATTGTCCTCAACTTTCAGCAAAGCCCTTACCACACCGGGCTTGTGCAACATGGTGGCATTCGATAGAACTGCAATTCGTGCTTTGGGCGTGAACTGGTTTCGAAGTTCGATCGTATCGTCAATAATTCCTTCAAATTCAGGATGTAAGGTTGGTTCACCATTTCCGGCGAAAGTTATCACATCAGGAAATTCGTTGTTCCGGATCATGTCCCGAATCTTTTCTTCCATCTTTTGCTTTACCAATGCTCTTGGTGGCAAAACTGCTTTTTTCTCACGCTTTCGCGGAGTCCATCCACATTCGCAGTAAATGCAATCGAACGAACATACTTTGCTGTCGGTGGGAAGTAGGTTTATACCAAGAGAAACGCCAAGTCGCCGGCTTTTTACAGGCCCGAATATGATTTGATCAAATAAAAATGTTGACATAAATTGTGGTCTGTTAATCTTTTATCGTTATCCAATTGTAAGATTAATTCGTTTACCAAATCCTATCTCAACCAATCTATATAAAGTTGATAACTGAATATCGCTGTGTCCATTCTCAATCCGAGAAATAAAACTCTTTCTTGTTCCTGTCTTTATGGCCAATTGTTCTTGTGTCATATGAGCATCTTTTCTAGCTTCTCGCAATATCTCTCCAATTGCAAATGCTTTTGCTTTTATCTCAAAAACAATCCGTTTCTCAGTCCCAATCATGCCATATCTCTCGTCAAGATGTTCGTCAAATGTGGTAATATCTTTCATGTTTTTAGTTTTTTAATTTTTAGACTCAAAATATTCCTTCTTAATCCTTAGTGCTTTATCAATCTCCTTTGGAGGTGTCTTCTGTGTTTTCTTTTGGAATCCATTAAAAAGAACAACTATAGTATTTTCTTTAGCTGGCTTTTCGAAGTAAACTGTAATTCGGGCAGATCAACTACGGTCAGAAGAAAAATTCCCGGAATATTTTCTTTCGTAAATCCCCCGTTTGTAAGCAGAACTTCTTTTATTTTATTCATAATTTCAGGAATTTTCATTTCAGGAAATTGAACCTGTACCTGTTTTCCCAAATCAATCAGGTTTTGAATTGAAAGCTTTGTTGCACCAGTAACAAATTGAAACACAAATGATTTAAATGACTGATCAGATTCGGAATCCGTCGATGTTTCATTGGTTTTTGAAAACAAGTACCCAGCCATCAGTATTCCGTTGTAGAAAATGAGTTGTTCTGCTTCACGCAAATCGCCTTTTGTGTCGATGTATTTTATTGCGAATCCATCTTCTCCGGCCACTAGAATACCGTTTTTAAAATAAACGCCATCCTCGGAAACAAGATAGTTGGCTGCAAATTTCCTCATTTTGATTCTGTATTCAGCTTCTCTTTTGGCTTGAATTGGAGTTCCGATTCGTTCAGATTGTTCATTATCTCAACATGCATTTTCTCAAATTCGCGTGGAAAGCTGGAGTAATAAATGAGTGAACGTATAAAAACCGAATCGGCCACCGAATATTTATTCAGTACCGAAAAATACAAATCGGTTTGTGTAACATTCTTCAGGTGCATTGAAGTATCTGGCCCGATGGTGATTCCCTGAACAAGATAAACATCGATCATCATCTTCACAAATTTATCTTTGGGAATGAGTTTTTCAGGTTTTGGAACCGTGGTATTATAACACGATGAAAGTCCTGATAAAATAGCTGCAAAAAGCAATATAACAATTAGTTGTTTCATTTTCACTTCATGAAATTCAGGCTCAAAGGTAATTCGAATATTTTAAAAATTACCTGGTCGATGTTATAAAAGGTGTAAGGTAACGTACCCATTCATTTTATTAAAGTCAGAAGTTGAATGTTGAAATCTTCATTCTCAGCCTTTTTTGCTGAATACATGCCTGAAAAAGTTTTCCACGCGGTCGAACTGCA
>Ga0351952_1028_pt1 | contig 20290 bp, 16 predicted proteins | sample BONcelT113001H15_FD_205817 | JGI IMG/M metagenome (GOLD analysis project Ga0351952, IMG submission 205817) | Enriched cells from coal bed in the Powder River Basin, Montana, United States - BONCAT cells T11 rep3 HSBNCT.T11.300.1.H15 ... | reverse complement strand
TTTTTCTCCTTATTATTTTTGTTGTTTTTGCATTTAACACGATGTTCTTTGCGTTTAAGGCTTCGTTCTTTAGCTTCTTTAAGCCGGTAAGAATCAGCTTCGATACTAATGATTTCAGAGTTATGTACTAATCTATCAATTAGCGATACCACACATGAAGCATTAGGGAACATTTCTCGCCATTCGGAGAATGGCTTGTTAGTGGTAACCAAAGTAGGCTTTACTTCATAACGACGAGAGACAATTTCAAATAATAAATCTGCATGGCGATTGGAGTAAGATAAATAACCAAGCTCATCGATAATTAGCAGTGTTGGTTGAGTATAGTATTTTATTTTTCTGCGTAATGCATTATCCCCGTCCTGAGATGCTAGATCATTTAACATTGAGCCCGCAGTAGTAAATAATACCGTACAGCCATGAATAACTGCTTGGTAGGCAATATTACGAGCAAGGGTTGATTTGCCAACGCCATTGGGGCCACAAAAGATAATGTTAGTAGCTTCTTTAATAAACTCTAGCTGCATTAATTCTTCAATGACATCACGGGCACATTTTTTTGGCCAACTCCAATCAAATGCGGTTAATTGCTTAAAACAACCAATATGTGAGCCATGAAGCCGCCGCTCAAGACTACGATGAGAACGCTCTGTTTCTTCCCACATAACCAGCTGCTCTATTAATTTCTTTTCAGTAATTTCTTCCCAGTGAGCTATTGCTCCGTAAAGTTTTAGAGCCTTGGCTCTAAGCAATAAAGTATCAGTCATTATTTTCCTCCAAAGATTTTAATTGATCATAGCTACCAAGATCATGAGTACGAACCACTAAATCTCGTACTCTTTTGTCGTCTGGCAAATCTAAAGCTATAGGTGGAGACTGTTGGCGACTTTCTCGGCGCCGTTCTAAACAAAGGCGAACAGCATTGGGATGGGGAACGTCTCGGGCAAGCGCTTCATTAATGGCTACTTCTAGCTCAGTAGCGCCATAACTATCTAATAATTGCAACAATACAGATATTATTCCTCCCAAGTTATAGGAGCGTTCTGCCGCCTTTATTAGTAACTCTCGACTGGTTGGAACTGCTTGTACCAATCTATCTTGGCCTCGAGCTTTACTGGCTCTTTGTTTATATTCACTTAATTCTTTTAAATGTGCGTCTGATTCAATTTGTTTACCCTTATCATAACTTCGCTCATGTTTGGCAATTATATTTGGCCCATCAACAATAGTAATTGAGTCAGATTTAGCTACCACTATAAGAGCGCGACGAACATAGATATATGGAATAGAGTAATCATTAAGATCAAACCTCACATACGGTGTTTTACCAACCTTAACAACTTTCCTTTCTTCGATCGGATATGGGTTCTCAGGCAGAGGTAGTAATTTAACTTGCTCTTGGTTAAACACTTCGCGTACTGATAATTTAGTATCTTCCGGACACGGCCTATCAGAAGACAGTCCTTCACACCAAGCAGTAGCTTGGACATTTAGATCTTCTAAATCTTTCCATGTTCTTGCAGCAAAAAAGCCAGTACGTATATAATTTATTGCCCTCTCAACTCTACCTTTTTCGTTTCCTCGGCAAACTGCCACTGGTTGTGGCTTATAGCGACAATGAGCAGCAAAAGATAATAACAATGGATTAAAGTGAATCGCATCGCCATGACGCTCTAAAACAGCGCTCTTTAAGTTATCATACAAAATTGTTCTAGGAACTCCGCCCCAAACAGTAAAGGCATCTTCATGACCATTTAAAAAATTGGTTGTACTTTGATTGAGATAAAAACGTAAAAATATTTTACGTGAGTAACTTAATACCATAACAAACGCTACCAAGCTGCGCTTAGCATTACCGATGGTAATATAACCAAAGTTACCCCAGTCAACCTGCGCCTGTTCTCCAGGTAAAGTTCTAAGCCTAAAATAGGCTTCTTGCGTAGTTCTTGGTCTGTGTAAAGCAATCAAATGACGGAAGTGATCCTGACCACCTAGATAACCTCGGCCCACTACCATGTGATATAAGCGACTGGCAGTAAGACTTGGATATTTTTCAAGGGTAGCAAGAATAAATGGTAAATACTGATCTATCCTTGATGGACGCATGGATAATATCTTGGTATTACCAGCTTGCACTAATACTCTTTTTACCGTATCACGGTGAACTTTTAATTGGTGTGCGATCGTACCCACCTTCCATTTTTCAACATGGAAGTAACGTAAAATTTTTGCTTCAAGCTCATCTGAAATCGTCATTAAAATATCTCCCAATTTAAAATTAGGGCCCAAGAGGCCAAACCCCAGCAGTAGGTACTCTACTCTGTGCTAAAAATGTCGTACGTAATGATGAATCACAGATACAACCACAAAAATGACAGTGAATTTCATTACTGGGAGTTGTATTTTCGTGTTCATTTATTACAGCTTGGAGTAAATCATTAGTATGCATTTCATCGGAACTATGATCAGTCACTATTTTTTGTTTTCGTTCCCTATAACGCTTTTGGCGATTAGCATGGTTAAGCTTGCCACGGTAAGTATCTTGATAACGTTTTTCAGATGCTCGATGAGATTTTTTACGTGATTCTTGAGAACAGGATGGTCCACAATATATGTTACCATGGTCACAACAGCTGCAGATGATTACCTGGCTGTGACAACGAGCGCAATTAAATATACGAGCAAAGTGCCCCATCGGTTTTTTACCGATAAGAACTGGACTTTAGTGTGATAACTTAGGATAATTTGCCTGGGGTCCTGTGGCGTAGATGGTTTGGTTACCTAAGGTATCCGCTATCTTTCTGGGTTAGGTCCAGATCTCAGCGGCCCCTTTTTATTATATAAAGGCTTCTATTTTACCATTTTGTTTTTTTGTTAAGAACTGCCAGATTTTTTATCTTGATGAATTACATTTGAACAAATCTATTTTGGAAGAAACTTTGAGCTTATCCTAAAACTGCGCCAGATTTAGGCGCTTTTTGACAGCCATTGACACCTCTAGATATGCGCTAAAGGCATACGAATTCAACTACTTAAAATTTGAAGATTTGAAAGGTTTTGATGCAGCCAAAATTAGAGCGCTTACCTCTGAATATTCGCTAGAGGCATATAAATCTGGCTACTCAACATTTAAAGATTTAGAAGAAATTGACGTCGATAAAATTCAATTCTTAATTTCTCCGTCTGTAGTAATGTTATGCCTATCTATTGGAATACAATGTGCTGATTTAAAAGATTTAGATGTAGAATATCTTAAATTACTTATTAGTAAGTCCCAAGAGCAGAGTGCGTCTATAGAAAAATGTAAAAAAGAAAAAGTAAAAAATGGAAAGAGCGAGAAAATTTCATTTGAGGAGTTGAAGTCTATTGTTGATCTTGTTGATATTGAAGACCGCTCTAGATGTAACATTTTGTAATCCCCTAGGTGGAGAAAGGCGCAAAGGCGTCAAGTCCTTACATTTGACAATTGATGACTGCTCATTAAAATTGATTTAGTATATCAAATACAAATGTAAGAACTTTGATACCACGGCTTACCATTTAGGAGAAAATATGCGCTATAAGTGTTTTGTTACTAGTGCCACAAAAAGAGCTATTGATATTATCCCAATCTGTCAGAATGATTTTACTACGTGGTTTACAACTCAATCCCAGAGAATCCAAAATTTAACTACAAATAGCGAGTTTTCAGCACAACCAAACACTTTTTGTTTGCTGACGAACTCAGAAGGTAATTTAGAGCAAGTGCTGCTTGGCATTAAAAGTCAGGATGATTTTCTTGCATTTGGGATTTTACCCAAAGTATTGCCAGCAGGCTGTTATAGCGTTAATGCTCCAAATTTTTCCTTGCTGCAACTCGAGCGTGCTGCCGTTGGTTGGGGCATGGGAAGCTATAGGTTTAAACGCTATAAAGATATCAAAGATACTGCTGCCACACTTTTGTGTGACAAAATTGATGTTAATAGATTAGAAGCGATTATTTCGGCTATTTTTTTGGTACGAGATTTAATTAATACGCCTGCTAGTGATTTGTATCCAGAAAAATTAGCAAGTGTAGCAATGGATTTGGCGAATGAGTTTAAGGCAACGGTAAAAGTAACGATAGGTGATGAACTAGTCCGTAATTTCCCTGCCGTTTATGCAGTTGGTCGTGGAAGCGAAAAGAAGCCGGTGTTGATAGATTTGCAATATGGTGATTCGAATGCCCCAAAAATTGTTTTGATTGGCAAAGGGGTGTGTTTTGATAGCGGTGGTTTGCAAATAAAAACATCGACTGGTATGGCTTTAATGAAAAAAGATATGGCGGGTGCCGCACACGCATTAGCTCTTGCACGATTAATCATGTCAGCAAAGTTGCCGATAAACTTGCGGGTAATTATTCCAGCAGTTGAAAATTTAGTGTCTGGGGATGCCTTAAAACCGGGAGATATAATAAAAACTCGCAATGGTCTTAGCATTGAAGTAATTAATACTGATGCTGAAGGCAGGTTGATTTTGTCCGATGCGTTAGCTTTAGCTTCTGAATGGCAACCAAAATTAATTATAGATTTTGCAACTTTAACCTATGCAGCACGAGTTGCTTTAGGGCCAGATATTGTTGCTTTGTTTGCTAATGATGATGATGTAGCCAAAAGTATCATGAATAATATGGCAGAAGAGCAGGAACACGTTTGGCGTATGCCGTTATTTCAACCCTACTTAGAGTTTCTTAAAAGTGAAATTGCAGATTTAAAGAATATTGCTACTTCTGAGTCTGCAGGTGCTGGAGCAGTTCTTGCAGCCTTAATGTTGCAGCAATTTGTCGGTCCAAATATTTCATGGGTACATCTCGATATTAATGCATATAATGCCATTACAAAACCTGGTAGGCCCGAAGGGGGCGAAGCTTCGTGTTTGATGGGAATATATAGGTATTTGGAGCAAAAGTTTCGTTAATTTTGTTAGCGACTTTTAAAGGGGTTGATGAAAAATTTTTTTATCAATTCAGCATGATAAATCTTATCGAAAATTAGCGCAAATGCGCCGTTGCATGTAACGTTGGTTGCTGTTCCACAAGGATCAAAGAGCAGATATAACGCGGTTACAATACCAACCATTTCTGAGGTAAATCCAAGGTATATTTCTAAAAGTGGGGCGACCACGATAACAACGCCGCCAGGTACTCCAGCAACTGCGTATTTTGCCAGAGTACAGTAAATGGCGAATGTGAGAAAATTTTTTAAATCAGGAAGAGGAAGGCCAAAAGCTTTTAGTGTTGCTAATGCCAAAATAGTAACGCCAATAGAACTGCCAATGGTATGAATATTACAAGTAGCAGGGATGATGGTGCGAGCAAACATTTTGTTATCTTTGAGATTTTTTTCGGTGCATACCAGGGTTATTGGCATTGTAGCAGCGCTAGAAACGGTAGAAAAAGCAGTGATGCTAGCCGGCATCATGTTTCTCATATACTCCCATAGCTTTCTAAACTTAAAACCTGCAGCCAAGAAATACAAGACAACTGTATATAATGCTTGGGCGCAAACTACTAGTAAAAATATCATGCCATATGCTGCAATTAGCTGCGACAAAACTTTTTCATGTTCTAGTTTGAATAAAAAGCCCAAAATAAATAACGGTAGTATTGGGGTAAAATAGTGGCGTAAAAAATAAATCACGCTGTCGTTCATTATTTGAGCAATACGGCTAATGTATGGATTTGGCTTAAAGGCAAAAAATAAACCAAGAATAATACTTATTATTATCGCATTTTTGGTGCTAATGATTTGCGGTAAAACCAAATTCCAAGCCGGATGTAATTGGAGATTGCTATCTACCATGGCGAGATTGAATTTGATTATTGGTAATAAATATATACCAATCTCATAGCCTGCCAGGATGGCAATAAAATTGGAAAAAGATACCAAGATTAGCAATAGCAAAATAAATTTTCCTGCACGCTTTTGTAGAGCAACCAAAGAACCCCATAAAAAAGTGAAAATTACCAATGGCAAAAGAAAGACAATAATATTTTTTATAGAAAGACTAACGGCATAAAAGAAAGATTTTGCTGTAATTGGCACCAAATTACCAAATAGTAGCATTGCTATGAATAAGCTAAGTAGAAGGAATAATAATTTATATTTAACAATAAAATTAACCATAAAGTACCACTAAATCACTCTTTTATAACCAAAATAGTGTAGTCTATATTTTTGTAGTGCATCCATGATTTATCAGTCGATAAAATCTTAGCATTTTGGAAGGGCAATATTATCGAAGATTGGATTAAATCACAATGTGGTAAAATGAGATAGGGGAAGGGTGCTACGGAAGAAGTGGAATGGTTGGCTGATGTGCTGATGGTGGTGGCCAATCAATCGGCAGTAAACTTTTTCTTTGATATCTACAGCATGCTCGTTATAATGGCGATGGTTATGATGAAAAAAAGCGGCGGAGATAAAATGCAATTATCAAAACGGTTTCAAGAAATACATGAAAGAGCCACTTGTATCTACACAAAAGCGGAGGTGGATGCCGCGTTAGATCAGATGGCAAGAGAGATGAGTGTACGTTTAAACAATAGTGATCCGATATTTTTATGTGTTTTGCTTGGAGGTATTGTTCCTTTGGGCAATTTATTGCCCCGTTTAGATTTTCAATTAGAAATTAATTATATTCATGTCTCAAGTTATGGTGTGGAAAATAAAGTTGGTGAATTATCTTGGAAAGCAGAACCGACGATCGATTTATCTGGTCGCACCATAGTGGTGGTTGATGATATTTTGGATACAGGAACAACGCTAAAAGCGGCCGTAGAATACTGCAGAATGAAAAATGCAAGGGAAGTTTTGACAGCTGTATTGCTAGACAAAAAAAAGCCAAGAAAGCCAGGTGGAGTTGTACAAGCTGATTTTAAAGCATTGTCGATAGATGACAGATTTGTTTATGGTTATGGTCTTGATTATTCTGAATATCTGCGCAATGTTCCGGGTATTTATGCAGTAGCACCAACCGATAACGTAATGTAACTGCTAAACAAAAATTAATTCTTATTTTTCTCAATTCCCATAACAATTATCTTGGCTGTCGACTGTCTCGGCTTTGCCAGTAGCTTAAACTTTTATATAAAATCACGGTATTGTGATTTTTGATACTGATGTTAATTATTATATAGTCTATATAGTCTTTAGTGTGCACAATTTAATTTTTAAAACGTGATTATGGCATATTTACGCAGATATCGATGGCAAAACAAAAAAAAGTCAAAGAAAAGATGAATTAAATTATTAGTTTGATTTATTAACTTATTGATTTAAAATATATTTTATTGCAACATTTAGCTTTTATTCACTCCATTGTATTTTCTTATTTATTTGGGAAAAATCTATTTTCGGACTATACTGTGCGCTCTATAAAAGCGTACTGAAAAATGTACCTGTTTGATGTTGAAAGGGAGTGTTGCAATCTGACAATTTCGTCATCCTCGCGAAAGCGGGGATCTAGCAAAATCAAGGAGTTATACTCCTTGATTTTGCTAAAAAGTTCGGAATGCAACAGAACCTGAAAATAAGGGGAAAAATAATGAAAGTTACTATTTTTGGCACTGGCTATGTTGGATTGGTTACTGGAATATGTCTAGCTGAAATTGGGCATGATGTTATTTGTGTTGATACTAATAGCGACAAAATTAATAAGCTTAACCAATGTCAATCTCCTATTTATGAGCAAGGCTTAGATGAATTGCTAATTAAAAATGTTGCTGCCAAAAGGATAATTTTTACTACTGATAGCGTTCTTGGCATAAATCATGGTGATTATCTTTTTATCGCAGTTGGTACGCCATCATCAAACGATGGCTCAGCGGATCTGCAATATGTGTATGCGGTAGCAAAAACAATTGGGCAAAATCTAAATCGTTACGCCATTATTATAAATAAATCTACCGTGCCAGTTGGAACAGGAGATAAAGTAGAAGCCATTGTTAGGAAGGAATTAGATAAGCGCTCTATGCATTTTGGATTTGATGTTGTTTCAAACCCAGAGTTTTTAAAACAAGGGGATGCTGTAAAAGATTTTATGCAATCCGATCGCATTATTATCGGCGCCAAGAATGACGAAGTGCTAGAAAACATGCGGCGTCTCTATGAATCTTTGCCAACGGTCAAAACGGTCTTTATGGATGTACGTTCAGCAGAATTGTCTAAGTATGCAGCAAATGCTTTTTTAGCTACGAAGATTAGTTTTATCAATGAAATCGCCCAGTTTGCTGAAAAATTTGGTGCTGATGTGGATAAAATTAGAACAGGTATTGGCAGCGATCCTCGCATTGGCTATGATTTTTTGCATGCTGGTTGTGGTTATGGTGGTTCTTGTTTTCCTAAAGATGTGAGCGCTTTAGTTTGGATGGCGCGTGAATATGGCATTGAATCACCATTATTCAACGCTGTCGAAAATATAAATTTACGCCAAAAACATTTAATTTTTAACCGCATGAAAAGATATTTTGGCGATTTGGAAGATAAAGTAATCGCCGTTTGGGGTTTGGCATTTAAACCAAATACGGACGACATGCGGGAAGCTCCCAGCAGAGTTTTACTTGAATCTTTATGGCGAGTTGGCGCAAAAGTACAAGCTTATGATCCGGTTGCTATGGGCGAAGCTGAGAGAATATATGGCAAACGTGACGATTTTAAACTGTGTCGGAATGCAACAATGGCGTTAGAAAATGCCGATGCTTTAGCTATTGTTACAGAATGGAGTGAATTCCGTAATCCTGATTTTGTTTTAATAAAATCTAAATTACGTCAGCCAGTTATTTTTGATGGTCGCAATCTATTTTATCCGGAAAACGTAAAGAATTTTGGCATTGAATATTTTTGTATTGGACGAAGAAAATAGGAGTTAGATTTTATGAATCATGCTCTAACAATAAGAATTTTATTATTCATGGTTTTGGGAGCTCTTTTTGGATCATTGGTTAAGTTTGGTTTAACTTCTGGAGCAGCTGGAGCACATTTTGTTAATAATGTTTTACAAGTTGGTGGCAAAACATTTATTTCTTTAATGCAAATGCTTGTTGTGCCGATTATTTTTGTTTCTATTGTGAGCGGTGTTTGTAGTTTGGAAAAGGCTGATACCATTAGTAGTATTGGATTTAAATCGTTTTTATGGTTTTTATCGACCACTTTGCTGGCGTCCTTATTAGCGTTAATTATTGCCTCCAGTTTTCATTTGGGTTCAAGTGTGCATTTGGCAGAAATAGTTAGCGATAATATTGCGCCAAAAGTCACACCATCCCTATGGCAATTTGTTAGTGATATTCTTCCGAGCAATCCAATCAAAGCGATGACAGAGGCTAATATTCTCCAAGTTATAATGTTTTCTCTATTGTTGGGAGTTACCATAAACGTTTCAGGTGATAGTGGACGGAAGATTGCGGCTTTTTTTGCCGACTTGAATGTAGTTTTTATGAAATATATCATGATTTTAATGCAGGTTGTGCCGTATGGGGTTTTTTGCTTACTTGCTATTTTGTTTATTGAACAAGGATTAAATTTAATTTTAGGGATGCTGAATTATTTTATCGTAGTTTTGCTGGCGTTATTTCTGCATTTACTTGGAACGTTTAGTACTATTTTGCGCTTATCTGGTCTTGCTCCTAAGGTTTTTTTCAAAAAGATGTATGCGGCGATATTGTTTGCTTTTGGAGTATCAAGCAGCAATGCTTCTATTCCGATCATTTTAGATACCATGGAAAGTAAACTTGGTGTGAGTAAGGCCATCGCATCTTTTGTCATCCCTTTAGGAATAAATATTAATAAAAATGGGACAGCAATTATGCAGTGTGTTGCAACGATTTTTATTGCTAATATTTATAATATCCAAATTAGCTTAGTTAACTATTTTGTTTTGCTGTTCATGGTGATTATGGTGTCCGTAGGAACAGCTGGAGCCCCTGGTATTGGCTTAATTACACTGGTTATGATTTTAAAACAATTAGGTTTGCCCATAGAGGGGATATCGCTCATTGTTGGTGTTGATCGTTTATTGGACATGGTTCGTACTGTTGTTAACGTTACAGGAAATTCAATGATTGCTTGTTTAATAGCAAAAACAGAAAAGCAATTGGATTATGGAGTTTATTATCGGGATGATAGTAGCAAAACAGATAATACGATCTAATCTCATCGATAATATTGAATAAATATGCATATAACCATCTTCCAAAAGATAGAGATAATTTTAAAAATCATCTTTATAACTGTAAAAAAAGCGTTGCTGGCAATATGTAGCTCTATAGTTTATAGAAATAGCTGGAGCGTTAAAGATGGTGATAAAATTGTCCATTCTTGGGCACGCGACCTTTTACGGGTCATGCGTGCTAAGGTAGATGTTTTTGATCCCCACTCATTTGAATTTAGTTCCAAGCGCCCATATATCATTATGAGCAACCATTTAAGCCACTTTGATATTCCCCTTATCTATGCAGCTTTTCCTGGCGCTAGTGTTAGGATGATTGCTAAAAAGGAATTATTTCGTATACCGATTTTTGGCTGGGCGATGAAAAGTGGTGGTTTCGTCACTATTGATAGAAAAAACAAGCGCCAAGCTCTAAAAGATTTAGCAGTTGCCAAAGAAAAAATGTTGGCGGGAATCAGAGTTTGGATCGCTCCAGAAGGCACTCGCTCTCGTACTGGAGAGTTAGGACTCTTTAAAAAGGGAGGGTTTAAGATAGCTATTGACACTGAAGCAATAATTATTCCGGTAACGATTATTGGCAGCAATAAAATTTTGCCGGCTAAGACTCTTGATTTTAGTTTGAATGAAAACGTAAAGATTTATATTGGTAAAGAAATTGACACAAAAGATTATCGATCACAAGACATAAAAAAACTAATGACTGTGGTTGAGAACGCAATATTCTCGGGGAGAAATAAAACATGAACGATAACAAAAATGTAAATATTAATAGCAGCACTGATGCCACAGCTACCACTCTTGGCTTTCAGGCCGAAGTAAAACAGTTATTACATTTAGTGACGCACTCTCTTTATAGTAATAAGGAAATATTTTTACGCGAATTAATTTCTAATGCTTCTGATGCCGCAGATAAATTACGTTTTGAAGCTTTGGCTAATCCCGGATTATATGAAAACGATTCTACGTTAAAAATTTGGATAGATTTTGATGCAACCGAAAAGACAGTAACTATTAAAGACAATGGCATTGGAATGAGTCGTGACGAAGTTATTACTAATTTGGGCACAATTGCGAAATCTGGTACTAAAGATTTTTTGGCGGCTCTTACCAATGAACAATCCAAAGATGCTAATTTGATCGGCCAGTTTGGTGTTGGCTTTTACTCTAGTTTTGTCGTAGCGAATAAAGTTACAGTGAAAACTAGACGCGCAGGCTTAGCCGTAACAGATGGTGTCTTGTGGGAATCAGCGGGAGAGGGCGAATTTACAGTAACCAATATTGAAAAGATGGATCGTGGCACTGAAATAATATTGCACTTAAAGCAAGAAGATTGTGATCTTTTAGACCATTGGCGCTTGCAACAGATAATAGTTAAATATTCTGATCACATTATACTGCCCATTGTCATGAAGAAACCTTTGGCGGAAAAAGAAACAGTAGCTACAGAGGAAGTAGTAAATAAAGCAACCGCGCTTTGGGTTTTGCCCAAAAAAGAGATTAAAGAAGAGGACTATAAAGCTTTATATCAACATATTAGCCACGATTTTACCGATCCTTTAATATGGAGTCATAACCAGGTAGAAGGGAAATTAGAGTATACAACCATTCTTTATATCCCTAGTCATGCTCCTTTTGATTTTTGGACGCGTGAGAAGAAAAAGGGTTTGAAACTTTATATCCAAAGAGTGTTTATTTTAGATGATGCTGAACAGCTCTTGCCAAATTATTTGCGTTTTGTTCAGGGTATTGTTGATGCTAAAGATTTGCCTCTGAATGTTTCTCGTGAAATTCTCCAAAACAATCGAGTGATTGACCAAATACGCGCTGGCATCATTAAGCGAGTATTAGATATGTTGGAAAAACTAGCTGGTGATGATCCGGTAAAATATGCGACGTTTTGGCAGGCTTTTGGTAGCGCTCTAAAAGAGGGCTTGATTGAGGATTTCAGTAATAAGGAACGGATCGCTGGGTTATTGCGCTTTACCTCTACTAAAAGCGCAGACAAAAAATTTGATATTACTTTGGATGCTTATATAAAGCGCATGCTAAAAGATCAAGATAAAATTTATTATATAACTGCTGAAAGTTTAAATTATGCGCAAAACAGCCCATATTTAGAAGTATTTCGACAAAATGATATTGAGGTGTTATTACTTGATGATCGTATTGATGAATGGTGGTTGGCTCATTATCAAGAGCATCAAGGCAAAAAATTCCAAGCAATTACACAAAGCGATATCGATGTCGATAAGCTGGCGAAGGATAAAAATGCGATTGCGGCCGCTAAAACCGATAGTGCCAACCTAAAAGCTGAATATGAGGGAATTTTAAAAAAGATGAGAGAGATATTGGGTGATAAAATTACAGAGGTAAGATTGAGTGAACGACTAATTGATTCTCCCGTTTGTCTTGTGACCAACGCTAACGATTTAGGATTTAATATGCAACGTATTATGTCCGCATTTGGTCAAAACGTGCCCAAAACCAAACCTATTCTAGAGGTTAATCCGCAACATAAATTAATTAAGCATTTGCACAGTCTTACTGATGAAGAATTATTTAAAGAATGGACAAATTTATTTTATGAAGAAGCTCTTTTGACCGCTGGCGGTAAGGTAGAGGATATAGCTTTGTTTACTAAAAGAGTTAATCGCTTGTTAGCGTTGCAAGGGTAAAGAAAAAGAAGACGATAGTCATCCTGATGATTTTAATTGTTTAACAGCCTGTTCAATGTGTTTTGCTGCTATTTCGGCATCATCGATACTACAGGTGCCAACCGATAGCCTAAACCATGGTAAGTTTTCGTCAGCACCAAAAAGATAAAACGGTACTAGCGCTACTTTGCCTTCTTCTAAAAGATAATTGGTAACATCGCCAACGGTTTTAAGCATTTTATTATCTGCTGTTTTTAATCCCATCAAATCAAATTTAACAGTCAAATAAATAGCTCCCTGCGGTTCTATGGCGTCCACTTTATGTCCAGCTATTTTAAGTTTTTGCATGGCGGTGTAGAAAATATTTAACCTTGTAAAAATCTCGTGTTTAAAAGTGGCTAAAAAAGTATTGACTTCGTCGTGTTGTTGTAAAAACCTTGCTGTTCCTATTTGTTCTGGTTTTGGGGCCCAAGCGCCTATGTGAGAAAGCATTGAGCGCATTTTTTCTATAATTGGTTTTGGTCCAAATGCCCAACCTAATCGTACTCCAGTAGCAGCAAAGCATTTAGATATGCCATCAACAAATATCACATAGTCTTTAATTTTTGGACAGAGTAAAACAGGATTAGTAAATTTGACATCATTATAAGTAAGCAACCAATATATGGCATCAAAGAAAATATACAGCGGTTTTTGATTTAATACAGCTCGATGATCATTCTCGGCAATAATCAAATCAAAAATTTCCATCAGGGATTGGTTATGAAATGCAGTGCCACTAGGATTAAGAGGGGAGTTGATGGTAATTAAGGCAGCATCTTTTAAATAAGGTTTTATCTCAGCAGCAGTCACAACAAAATTATTTTCTGGTTTTGCAGCAACAATTATTGGCTCAGCATTAGCTAAATAAATAAAATATTGGTTATTCCAAGATGGCACTGTATAGATGATTTTTTCCCCTGGATTTACTAATGTTTTAAATAGAAGATAAATTAACGGTCGCGCGCCACTTGAAACTATTATCTCATCGGGCTCATAATCAAATTGCCCATGTAAGTTGATATGTTTGGCAATCGCTATACGAAGTTCCGCCATCCCGCCAACAAAAGGGTAATTGGTGTGTTTATCTCTATAAGCAGCAATGATTTCAGTTTCGAGTTTCTGGGGAATGGGAAAATGGAGCGGCGAAAAATCCCCTAAGGTAAAATTAAAAATTTTTTCTCCATTTTTAATTTTTTCGTCAATTTTTTCCGAAAGTTTGCTGATAGAAAAAGAGGTCAAGTTTTCAGCAAGTCTAGATAGCTTGGTATTTGTCATCTAACTTTCTCCTTCTTCTGTTCAATTATTAATTTTTAACCGTTCCCAATATTTTTCATAGATACGACGCGCTTCTTCATTAAGGTCAAGTTGCAGTTCTCCTCGCAGCATTGTTTCGTGATCCGGATAAGCAACACGATTTTGTTGTGTTTTTTTTGGCATTATTTTAAATGCGGCAAGATTGGCTGTGGAATGACCAAGAGTTAGGCTGGTGTATTTAGCAATTTCTGGGCGTAGTATGAAATCGATAAATTTATGGGCGTTATCAGCATGAGGCGCATCTTTAAGGATTGCAAAACTATCCAGCCAAAGCGCAAATCCTTCCCGCGGATAAATATATTGTAAAAATGGGTTTTCTTGCTGAGCTAATTTACAATCACCGCTCCATGCCATACCAATAATAGCATCTTCATCAATGTAAATATTTGGAATAGTGTCAGTATTAAAAATTTTAATATTGGGCAAGAGTTGCTTTAATTTAAGATAGGCAGCCTCGATGTGTTTGGGATTGACATCATTAATTGAATATCCTAAAGATAGCAATGCCATACCAAAGGTGTCTCTCATATCATTAAGTATCATTAACTGGTCTTTATAAGTGGCATCCCAAAAATTTTGCCATGAGGTAATTTTTTTGTTGTCAATATATTTAGTATTCACAATAATACCAATAGTGCCCCAAAAATATGGAATACTGTAATTATTTTTAGGGTCAAATGGCTTGTTTAATAGGAGAGGATTAAGATTGTGCCAGTTGGTCAATTTGCTTTTATCAAGCTTTTGTAACATGCCAAGCTTAATCATGCGTTCCACATAATAGCTTGAAGGGACAACGATATCGTATCCTGGATACTTTAAAGTCTTTAATTTGGCAAACATGGTTTCATTATTGTCGTATTGAGATATGTTTATTTTTATCCCCGTTTCTTTGGTAAATTGATTGATAATCTCTTGGGGAAGATAATTGCCCCAGGTGTAAATATTTAAAGTTTTTTGCTCTCCATAGATTGATCTAGAGAATAAAAAAATAAAAATAATTATGATGACTTGGTAACCAGACTTCATGTTTTAATCTTTCTTCTTGAAGATGCTATGGTAGCTAATTATAACTACAAATAATGTGAAAGCTAGCAATAAAGTACAGAGAGCGTTTACTTCAGGCTTTACTCCGAGACGTACCATTGAATATATTTTTAGTGGCAAAATGCCAAAAGTAGGCCCGCTAACAAAATAGCTGATGATAACGTCATCGAGCGAGAGGGTGAAACTTAGAAGCCAACCAGAGGCAATTGCCGGGATAAGAAGTGGCACAATAATTTTTTGGAATATAGTAAAATCCGTTGCGCCCAAATCCATCGCAGCTTCAAAAATATCAATATCAAAGGTGATAATGCGGCTGTAAACGGTTACAGCAACAAATGGAATACATAAACTAGTATGTGCTAACAATAACGTCCAAAATCCCAAGGGGATTTTTAAAAAGCTATACATTAGCAACAGAGCAATCGCCATAACAATTTCTGGGGATAAAATTAAAATAAATATCAGAGCATGAAGGATTTTTTTACCGAAAAATCGATAGCGAAACAAGCTAACTGCGATTAATGTGCCAATAACAGTGGCGCTAGTGGCAGCGAGTATGCCAAGTATCAAAGAGTGCCAAGCCACTTGCAATAATGCGCTATCATGTAATAAAGAGGCATACCATGCAAAAGTGAATCCTTGCCATACCAAAGAATGTTGGGCATTGTTGAAAGAAAAAATTATAACAATAGCTATTGGTAGATAAAGAAATATATACACACTTATCGTATAAAAATATTTAGCAAATTTGTTCATACTAAACTTTCCCGATCTTCTTCATCTGAATTGCGCCAGTAAATTAAAATAAATATGCCCATGAATAGAGTGATTATGACGCTGATGGCTGTGCCCAATGGCCAATTGTTAGCCGTTAAAAATTGATGTTCAATTAAATTACCTAATAATAGGTTTTTTGCTCCTCCTAATAGAACTGGTATATAAAACATTGTCATGGTTGGTAAAAAAACCAATACTGAGCCAGCAATAATTCCTGGCATAGTTAATGGGATCAATATTTTAATAAAGGTAGTAAACCAGTTGGCCCCCAAATCTTTAGCCGCTTCTAAATATGACTGATTAAGTTTTTCTATATTGGTATATAGTGGCAGAATCATAAATGGCAGTAAGTCATACACACAACCTATTAATACCGCCATATTGCTATAAAGAATTTGCAACGGTTGATCGATAATGCCAAGCGCTAGTAAGAGACCGTTTAATATCCCCTTTGCTTTTAAAATAGCCATAATGGCATAAGTGCGGATTAGTGAACTGGTCCAAAAGGGGATAATAACCAAAAGCAACAAGAGCGAACGATGTTTGCTTTGACTGCGGGCAATTATGAACGCAAAAGGATAGCCAATGATTAAGCAAATAATAGTACAGCTGGTGGCAAGATATAGTGATTGCAGCAAAATACTAAAATAAGCGTGATTCAATAAATCAGAATAATTTGCTAGCGTTGGCGTAAGTTTTACAATGCTATTAGAATCAGAAGTGAGAAAACTTGTAATGAAAGTTAAAAAAATAGGAGTCAAAGCGAAAATGCCTAGCCAAAGCCAAATTACGCTAACAGAAAATATTTTAAAAAAACTAGCTTTTTTCTTCATGGGGTAATATTACTTCCCAGCCGGGAATCCAGTCGACCCAAACATTTTCGGTAGTATGGTAATCTAATTTTTCATCATCTTCATTGAAAAACTCAGCGGCCAAAATCTTTTTGCCACTTGGTAAACGCACGATAAGATCAACTGTTGAGCCTTTATAAATTACCTGTTCCACTATGCCTGGCAACATGTTTTTAGTCTCTTCTGGAAGAATCTCATTTTCTCCCCATACAGTAATATCTTCGGGGCGGATGATAACATGAACCATGTATTTTGCGACCAAATCTTTTTTATTGTTAAGGGCTAAACGTTTACCTTCTATTTCTACTACTAGTTTATTATCATAGGTTTCAATAATTTCGGTAGTAAAAATATTAGCTTCGCCAATAAAGTTTGCCACATACAAACTTGTTGGTTCCTCATAAACATCTTTTGGGGTGCCAAGCTGTTCCATGTAGCCTTCATTCATAATGGCTACTCGATCAGACATCGAAAGCGCTTCCTCTTGATCATGGGTAACAAAGATAAAAGTAATGCCAAGACGACGTTGTAGTTGTTTTAATTCTATTTGCATGTCTTTACGCAAGTTATAATCTAGGGCGCTTAGGGGTTCGTCTAATAAAAGCACTATTGGCTCGTTGACTACTGCTCTGGCAATTGCCACCCGTTGTTGTTGGCCACCGCTTAATTGGTTGGGTTTACGTTCGGCTAATTGCTCGAGCTTAACGGTACGCAGGATATCCATGACCCGTTTTTGAATCTCTTGCTCTGCTATTTTTTTACACCGCAGACCAAAAGCAACGTTGTCATAAACGGTCATGTGAGGGAATAAAGCATAACTTTGAAATACGGTATTTAAATGCCGTTTTTCTGGAGGCAGATCAGTAACATCGCGTCCATCGATATAGATTTTCCCGGTATCAGGCTTATCAAAGCCTGAAATTAAACGCAATACTGTTGTTTTACCGCAACCAGATGGCCCAAGAAGAGTAATAAACTCACCATTTTTTATGGTAATACTAGTTTCATGGAGTGCTTGATAGTTACCAAATTTTTTAGATACACCTGCAAGCTCAATAATATTATGGGTCATTTCTTGTTATTGCCATTTAGATTTTTAAGTTGGCGTGATTATGAAAAAAATATTTTTTCTTGTCTACAAAAATTTTATAAAAAATGAAAATAGTTTCCCAAAAAAAACATTGCTCTTATAGGTTAAATTAGTTATAACGTTGACTCTGAAAAAAGCAATACCATTGGGTCAGCATATGAAAAAGAAAAATAGAGTTATTCTAGGAGGCGTCCTTTTTTTATTGGCGCCCGCCGTTTTTGCTAGCGAAGTTGGCATCTATAGTATTTTTGAAAGAATTAATAATATCTTCTATGCAACCATAACCACCATGCATCTAAATTATCGTGAGAATGCTCATGAGGCCAATAATGCTGTTCCTGGCGATGTTGTGAATCGTGGTTTAGCATACGGAGTGGCGTTAGATATAAGAAAGGTTTTTGGCGAAATAATATATGCCAATGTATACGCTGAGTATGCCACGGGAAAAATAAAATATGAGGGGTTTGAATATTTCACATTTGCACCTCTAACCTACAAAGAATCACATGATTTTATTAATGCTGATTTAAAGCTGGGTGCCGTTTTGCTAGGGCAAGAATACTTTCAATTAATACCATATGTTGGCTTTGGCTATCATCAATGGTCACTGGGTGGTATTCAGGATAACAAATATTCCCATTTTAAAGCATTCGTAGGAGCAAAAATAAATTTTGTGGTATTTGATGACTGGATTTTGTCGCCATATGCCAATATTGGTACTACCGTTGGTCCCAAAGTTAAATTTAAAAAATATAGTAGTCCTGGTGTTTTTGTCGGTAGCTTTAAAATAGATCTGGTTAAAAAACCTATTTTCGATACAGGTTTGGAAATCATATATAAAGTAGCACAAGATATTTTCGCCAAAGGTACGATCAGTTATACTCATTTTGAATATGGAAAGGCGGAAATAAAAAATATTTCTATCGAACCCCATAGCAAAACCAACGAAATAAGGGTTGGGCTGGGAATAGGATATAGCTTTTAGTTTCCCATAGAATTAAGCAACTTAACCACAAATTCAATTTTTGTTTCTGGAGTTTGTGTTTGCAGGTTGACGATAAATTCTATGGTATAAGGGTCTAAGAATTTATAACTCGTTGTTTGGCTTTGTAACAGCGGAATAAGCACTTGGGGATCAATAGTTACAGTGGGTGCGACTTGAATGACACCTTTGCTGGCGCCGAGGCTGAATTTTTTTATACCTAGTTGCTGTGTTTTTAGCTTGAGAGCAGATATTTTGAACAGATTTTTTGCGTATAACGGCAGCAACCCAAAACGATCTATCATTTCTATTTGTAATTCATCTAGCTCATTTTGGTTTTTAGCTTCGGCTATTCTCTTATATAAAACTAATCTCTGGTTAACGTCGCTAACATAATTTTCTGGAATTATAGCTGAAACCTGTAGATCCATTTCGGTTTTTATTTTTTCTGTCTCTTCATGCTTTATATTACTTTTATCTTTGCTCTTTTTTAGGGTTTTAATGGCACGTTCTAACATCTCCATATAGAGAGTAAAACCAATGCCTTGAATAACGCCGCTTTGTTTTTCCCCTAAAAGCTCGCCAGCGCCCCTTATTTCCAAATCATTAGTGGCTAACGCAAAGCCGGTGCCTAAATCTTTCATAGCGATAATTGCTTCCAAACGCTTTTTTGCATCAGAAGTTAGTATTGAATCCGGTGGTACAATAAGATAAGCGTATGCTTGATGATGCGATCTGCCAACCCGGCCACGCAGTTGGTGCAATTGTGCTAAACCGAAACGATCGGCACGATCAATAATGATCGTATTGGCGGCAGCAACATCAAGCCCTGATTCAATTATGGTGGTGCAAATTAGAACGTTAATATGGTGGTGATAAAAATCATGCATAATTTGCGCTAGCTGCTGTTTTCTCATTTGGCCATGAGCAATAGCAAGGCGGATAGTTGGAATTAAGCGTTGCAATTCACGTGCGGTTTTTTCGATGGTTGTAATATCGTTATGAACAAAATATACCTGCCCTCCGCGTAAAGTTTCGCGGAGAATTGCCTCTTTAATTAAATGGGGATTATATTCATGAACAAAAGTCTTAATTGCCAATCTTTTTGCTGGTGGTGTAGCAATAATTGAAAAATCTCTAATGCCGGTAAATGCCATGTTTAGCGTGCGTGGGATCGGAGTAGCTGTCAAAGTCAGAATATCAATATCGGTAGCTATTTTTTTTATATGCTCTTTTTGTTTGACCCCGAAGCGATGTTCTTCGTCAATGATTAATAATCCTAATTGTTTAAAGCAGACATTTTTTTGCAACAATTTATGGGTGCCAATAACAATATCTATTTTACCGCAAGCCA
>Ga0351952_1025_pt1 | contig 21153 bp, 15 predicted proteins | sample BONcelT113001H15_FD_205817 | JGI IMG/M metagenome (GOLD analysis project Ga0351952, IMG submission 205817) | Enriched cells from coal bed in the Powder River Basin, Montana, United States - BONCAT cells T11 rep3 HSBNCT.T11.300.1.H15 ... | reverse complement strand
GACAACTTGACCAACCTTCACTGCACTAAATGACCCAACACTTCCTTCCACTTTCGATATTGCTGGGTTAAACGAAGCTACTGCTTCAGGTACTGTTGTCTTTACTGAATCAAATTGCGCTACTTTTTCTTTCTTGGCTTTTACTGCATCAAATTCTGGAACCGCGACAACTTGACCAACCTTCACAGCATTAAATGACCCAACACTTCCTTCCACTTTCGATACTACTGAGTTAAACGGCACTACTGCTTCAGTTTCTTTTGTCTTTACTGACTTAAATTGCGCTACTTCTTCTTCCTTAGCTTTTGCTGCATCAAATCCCGGAACCGCGACAACTTGACCAACCTTCACTGCACTAAATGACCCAACACTTCCTTCATCTTTCGATACTAATGAGTTAAACGGAGCTACTGCTTCAGGTACTGTTGTCTTTGCTGAATCAAATTGCGCTACTTCTTCTTCCTTCTTGACTTTTGCTGCATTAAATCCCGGAACCGCAACAACTTTTCTTGCTCCAACTGGATTAAATAATCCAATTTTTTCTATCAACTTAGAAACTACTGCGTTAAATGACGATACTTCACTATTTGGATTCGCTTTTACCGCCACAAACGGTTCTACCTTTCCTGGTTTTCTTATTGCAACAGACTTGAATGACTCTATTTTTTGCGATTTTATTTGACCGACACTACTAAACGATCCAACCTTTTCTACAAATTTTGGAGTCACCGCATCAAATGACGTAACCACTCCAACTGCTTTTGGGTTTACTGAAGTAAAAGACCTCACCTCTGCAGGGCCCTTTGTTTTTACCGCTGTAAATGGTTCTACTCCACCCACCTTCTTCTCTTCAATCGCTTTAAATGGCATTACTTTTTCTGATATTTTTGTCTCTACCGACTTAAATGGATCTACTGGCTCTGCTGTTAGATAGCTATGACTGTTGAATGTATCATTGCCTCTCCTGTTTTTATTTTCTTCTCCCAATTCAGGCTTATTACCTAGCAAAGGTATCGTCAATAATTCGTATCTTTCAGAAATTAAAATGTCTGGATCTCTATTTACCAAACCAACCATGCGACGTTCAAAACCAGGAATATTGCTGGTTTTATCAAGAGGAGTCATTCCTATCTTAAATCTAACTTTAATGTATCCAACCTTGCCTCGAAGTCTATCCTTCTGTAATCCAGCTTCCAAAGATATTCGATCTAAAATTCCCAACATACGCCCGCGCGGTAAATTGTAATCATATACAAGTCTTGCTTTTGGACCAACGACGCTACTATCATCGTTAACGCCAAAATAATACCCACCAACATATCCAGTTAGATTTTCTGTGAACGAATAACCAGCCTCAGCATCAAACCCAGATAAAGCTTTTTCGTAATAACCAGACTTTAGTATACTTTTCCCCGTTTGGTTTACTTGCTCCTCTTTAATTTGATTCTTAACCCTACCAAATGGTTTATATATATTGCCTCCCAAAAACCATTTATCACGCCAGTATTCAACACCCAAAGTTATTTGTTTATAGGTATTTTCCCAATCGCTTCTTTTGATGTCTAACGCACCATAAACCCCAAACATCTCTTTGGTAGATGGGTATAATTTCCTATAACCAATATGGATATTACCTTCAAACGGGTTACTGCTAGGATTAAAAAACCTTAAGTTGGTAAAAAGCAATCTATCGTCTCGTTGCCACAAAGGTATAAATAAATCATAGACACTGGCAACACTTGAGCTATGATTAAAATACTTAAGACCGCTTAACTCAAAATATGGCTGATATGCATTGTTGGAAGAAAGAACTTCTGCATCAGCGCCATCATCACCATTACCACTATTCTCATTATGGTCTTTCTTTTCGTTACTCTGCTCCTCTTCCCATCCCTCTTCTTTTAATTGCAAAAAAGCCTTATCATCCATACCATCATCTTCACCATTTTTATCCGTCTTACCCCGTTTAATTTTGTTCGATAATTCTGTAGGCGTTATGGCAAAATTATAATCCGGCAATGGAGCTGTATCTGTACTTATACTTTCTACTTCAGATTCTTTTTTAATGGTTAGCGCAGATACTTCAGAAAAAGGTGGGCTTAAAAAAAATAAAACTATACTCAAAAATAATGTGGCACGACACCTAGCAAAATTAAATGCTATAGAGCTCCAATCATAAATGTGACGTGCATTTTTTCCAACCATGTTAGACTCACATAAATTCCGTCCCTGGTTGTGTTTTCTTTTTTTCCTCCTTGCCTCCTTGTTATATTAATTATAGTATACGATATTCCTCTTCGTACTTCCCATTATTATCAACCAAAAACCCATTTGATACAATTGTGTCTATTAAGATTATTGTATTTTCTCTAACCATCAAAGTTCAAAATTAATCATATAAAACATAAACATATTAATAATCAATATCTCCTAGTATGAACCATCATAAGGAAGACCGCCCACACCTCCGCCTCCATTAATGTTTATGGTACTCATAAAAAATGCTCTTATCCTATTCATCATGGAACCCCGTGAACCACCATCCACTGTTCTAATATTATCGACACTATTCTGTCGATCACCTATACGATGAGTAAAATAACCACCTTCCCAAAAATTCTCTGTACGTATAAAATTACCATTATAATTCACAATGTTCCCAATCATATTTCTTACCCGCTCCATTATAGAATTTACCGTACTACCACTATTAACGTTAACAGCAACATTACTATTAGGTTGCTGATAATTGTTAACTTCAAAACCATCAACTCTCCCACCTGTTCGCGGCATAAAGTTACCATTCAACGACCGCTGCGCATATGCTCGTTGATTATTAACCACTAACTGCTGCAATTGCATTCGTAGCAAATCATTTTGCAGCAACGAAGGTAATCGCTGTTGTTCTGCTTGTTGCGGCAATGATACTTGCTGCTCATCCATTACCAGCTGCTCACCCATCACAACATTTGGCCGATTTAACAATTGACTTATATTGTCTTCTGAAAATTCATTATTGTTAACTTCTGGGCGATACCAATTTGGAACAATCATCGCCCGCGCACCACCAGACACGCCAAGATGCCCATTTTCTATTTGACCATTATTCACAATGCCCAATGGTTGCTGCATATGTTCTTGTTGCAACAATTGTTGATTATGGACCACTAACTCTCCATCTATTTGTCGCCGCAATAGTTGACGAAATTCTCTTTCATGAAATTCTCTTTCATGAAATTCTCTTTGAAGTCGATCTCGATTTGTTTGCAGAAATTGCAGAAATGATATTTGCTGCACAATGGGTCGCAGCCACTGGAAACCTTGCTCCCCTGAACGGTTTTGCTCTGGTTGTGATGAAAGTAAAAGCGGCTGATAAGTCGTCGCTCTTGCATTACCAGATACGCCGAGATTACTACTATTATTAACAACGTTCATCACTTGCCGTGAATTATTATTACCTATAGAATTTAAAAACTCATCTAATTGATCATCATCTGACCTCTCCGGTCCAATAGCACCTGTACTATAATAAGGAAAACTATTAAACAATCGTTCCCATTCATCATTAACTGGCTGTATCGACGAATTATTTACTACATTTGTTGTTTGCAGCACAGTTTGTTGTGGCTGTTGATTAGTATCTGTTGTGGACTCTTGAGTTCGTTGATCTGTATTTACGACAACTTCTCTTGTAACTACTTGAGGTATATTATTGTGTGGTTGCTGCTGATCAGTATTTGTTGCAATCACTTGTGGTTCTGTATTCACTCCAGCATCTGTTGTAACTACTTGAGGTATATTATTTTGTGGTTGCTGCTGCTGATCAGTATTTGTTGCAATCACTTGTGGTTCTGTATTCACTCCAGCATCTGTTGTGGGCACTGGATTCATAACATTAAAGATAAACGTATTTGACTGTGTCTGATGCCGATTATCTACTACAAATAAAGGCGGTGGCCCCTTCCCATCATCAGGTTTATTACCGTCCCCCGAACCAAACCACCTCCACCAACCCTTCTTTCTACCTCTATTTTCATCATTACCATTGCCCATAAAATACTTGAAAAATACAGTAGTAGCAACAGCACCAATTGTGCCCCAAATAATTTTATCCTTATGACGCGAAAAAATAAGCCTTAATGTGCCACCACTATAATCAACAACAAAATCAACAATAGCGGTTTTTCTTTTCCCTCCAATCTCAAACTCAATAATCATAGAATCGGTACATTCTCCACCCTCAACATTACTACAATAAGTATTGCTTTGTTTTAGAGAAAATCGAGAATGATTGCCGCTCTTTATAACGCCTTTCTCGTCCTTATCAGCGCTTCTCTTCAAGGAATCTTGTACTGCACCTTCACCTTCAATAGTTCCACCATAATCAATATAACTATCTTGAGAAAGACGACTAATTTTACTTACAACCACATCGTTTTTTGATGGAGAAATATTTTTTATAAAAAACACTCCCTCTTTTCCCTCATGGTCAGAATCCACCGCTATATCACTTATGCTCTCCCTAATATCAATAGAACCCCTGTTTTCAGTGTCTGTACTAGAAAGGAAAGTATAATCCAGATTAACTCTATAAAATTTCTCCCCCTTGCTAAAATCATTTTCCTTATTGTCATGATCTTTTTCTTTATCTCCATTCTCTTGATTATTGAGCTTATCACTCAAATTCCCATCTTTATATCGGTCAGCAAATACATTATCTCCTGGCTCAGTCGTCACCACCATCGAAACTCTACAAATCGCATCACCAGCCGTCAAAACACCATCTTTACACCCCTTTGAATAGCTCTTTTCTATAACTTTAGCTTCTGTTGTATTATCTTCTCCTTCTTGGGCCAATATAAAAGACACCAAACCTTCATCAATCCTTATAATATCGCCAATTTTTTCTTTTCTTATGCCAATAACCACCTTATATTTGTTTGCGTCCAATTGCCCAAACCCTGAATATTCTACCCGCAAACCTTGACCGTTGGTTTGCCCGCTTTTGGATGAAGATTCGAGCATCACAGGAGTATCTTTAACCTTGCGCACATCCGCATAACCAACTTTAGCTGGAAGCATTAATAGCGCACACAAAAATATTTTAATAAAATTATTTATCTTTTTCATTTTTATACCAAAATAAAAGTGTTTCGCCGTCCATTTATAATAACCACATTAACATCAATATGTTAACACTTTTAACAACTCAAAATATTAAGGTTTGCTTAATAAAGAAAAATAGATTAAATATCTAAAACACATAATATTTCCTTAATACTTTATATAAAAAAATTTGTTAGTATTATTTTGAACGTCGTGGTTTGAGCTACGTTAATACTGCTATAAATTACAAACGTTGCTTTTTATGTTAAATTGCGAAATGTTATGTGTTATTACTTCAAGGGGTTATAGTTATTTAGCAATGTAATTAATTGAGCCAAAAGAAGAATAATTATTTAATAACAATCATTACAACTTAAAAATTAGGAGAAAGTAAATGAAAATTTTAACAAATAGTGAAATAAAAGTTATTAGTGGTGGTGACAAAAAGTGCGTTACTGCGATTACAGATTATACAACAGAAATGGAATGCCAAAATTTGGAAATTCTTATCAAAGAAAAAAGCGGAGATGAGAAAAAGATTGGGTCATTCGCTGAAAACCAATATAGTGCTGACCGAGCGGAAACAATTTTTACACAGTTAAAAACCCATATAAGCACCATTAAAAGCGAATTTAAAAATGGCGAAAAAGTGATAGTACGCAGAATACCTGCATAAATATTTTTAAACAATGGTTAGTTGTAAACTATAACAAATAATTCTATTTTCGGAGAAAATTAAAAATGAAAAATTTATTAAAAAGCGAGATTAATACTGTTTGTGGTGGAGCTACTACAGACTTGACTACCTGCGATGGTAAAAACACATTTTGTAATAAACCTGTATGCGATTTCACAGCGGTAAATGCAAATGTGACAATCTATAGGCTAGTTATAGAATCGAATAAAGCTTTTGACACAATATCAAAAAAGTTTTCAGCACCTAACAATTGTTTTGAGACAACAACAAGCAAAGAAAAAATATGCGTAAAATGCATTAATCCTAACAAAGTAAATGTAGATATAGAACTTTAAGTTTATTCGGTTATTTTGCCTCCTACGGGCAGCATAATTCATATCAATAAATTTATGCTGCCACGTGGTTTTTCCTTCTGTTTTAGAAACTGTTTAAATACGATTTTGGTAAATTCCACTTGCACGACGAGAACAATGGAGATGGCTTTACTAAAATCTGCTATTTTCATCATCCTCGCTTTCCATTTGTCATCCCCGAAAACCTTGGTCATCGCCTAAAAGCCTTGGTCATCGCCCGAAGCCTTATTGCGTCACTGCCCCCGAGTCTTACTGCGTTGAACCTGCTACGTCATCACCATAACCCTGCTGCGTCACTGCCAGAGAACCTGCTACGTCATCGCCCTAAACCTAATGCGTCACTGCCAGAGAACCTGCTGCGTCATCACCATAACCCTGCTGCGTCACTGCCAGAGAACCTGCTGCGTCACCGTCCTAACCCTAATGCGTCACTGCCAGAGCCTTACTGCTACCCTATACTGCATCATCGCCAGAACCAGCTGCGTCATCACCCTAACCCCCTACTGCGTCATCGCTCTAACCCTAATCCGTCATCGCCCGACTTGATCGGGCGATCTCTTGGGATCACCCGATCAAGTCGGGTGATGACATGGTTGGCGGCGGGTGATGACACGGTGGGCGTGGTTGGCGACGAGTAATGACATGGTGGGCTGCGGGTGATGACATGGTAAGTGACGGATGATAACATTCCTGGGTTTGGGCGATGGCATTTCTGGGTTAGGATGATGACATACTGGAGTCGGGCGATTACGTAGTGACGTGGCCAAGTATGATGACTGACGTATTAAGGTTCTAACTGGTTCTGGTGATGACGCATAGGGTTCGAGTAATGACGCAGTCGTGCAATGACTAGTCTAATGATAACATAATTTGATGATGACTTAGTGTTGTGTGATGATGTAATCGTCGACTGATGCAGGTTTCCGGGCGATGAGACAATAACCAAAGTCTATCAAGCACTGTCAGCTTATTCGAGACTCACGTTTATAAAAAAGACTTGCCATACAACAAAGGTTCTAAATTAAAATACCGCGCCAAACTCTGGCCAATATCAGCAAACGTATCACGCCTCCCGATAAACCCCGGTTTAATGTTAGAACCAAAAACTAAAATTGGAATATATTCACGAGTATGATCTGTACCTTTAAAAGTCGGATCACATCCATGATCAGCGGTAATGATTGTTATATCTCCTGGTTGCATTAATTTTTCAAGCGCGGGCAATCTCAGATCAAATTGTTCGAGAGCATTCGCATAACCCGCAACATCTCGCCGATGACCATATTGCATATCAAAATCAACAAAATTGGCAAAAACTAAAGAATAATCTGGTGCTGTTTGCACTTCATTCAAAACTGCAGTAAATATTTCTTCATGCCCATAAGCACTCACATGTCTGCTAATGCCACGTCCTGCAAAAATATCGGCTATCTTACCAATTGCAACCACAGTGCCATTAGCCGCAAATAATTTATCAAGCAAAGTTAAATCTGGCGGCGGCACAGAAAAATCTCGACGCCGTTCAGTACGATAATATTCTCCAGAAACCCCGGCAAAAGGTCGCGCAATTATGCGACCGATTTTATAAGGCTGCACTAACTTATAAGCTATTTTGCAAATTTCATATAAGCGTTCCAAACCAAAAGACTCTTCATGAGCTGCAATCTGAAACACACTATCAGCTGAAGTGTAACAAATAGGTTTACCAGTTTTAACATGCTCATCACCAAAAGTTTTTATTATTTGGGTGCCAGAAGCATGACAATTACCTAAAATCCCAGGAATTTTTGCTTCTTTAATAAAATCATTTATTAATTCTTGCGGAAAACTTGGATAGTTTGGCGGAAAATATCCCCAATCAAACAAAACTGGAGCTCCCATGATCTCCCAATGACCACTAGGAGTATCTTTGCCAAAACTAATTTCATTCGCATAGCCATATAAACCAGCAACTTTGAAATCAGTTGGTTTAAAATTACTATTAACTGCTGCAACAGCCGCCGCACTTAAACCAAAACGATCTAAATTTGGAATATTAAGAGACCCACGGCGCAATCCTTCTTTATCAACTTTTCCTAAAGCACAATATTCTTTAATATGTAACAACGTGTTGGCGCCAAGATCATCGAATTTTTCGGCATCTGGCAAAGCACCAATACCCAAAGAGTCCAATAACAAAATGAAAGCCCGTGCCACAACATTCCCCTTTAATTTTAAACACGTGCAACACGAGTTCTATTTATATTACAAACTTGATCTGTAACAAAACCAAGCAGTATACTCTCTGAATTTTGTCAAATCTCATCGTAATCTCAAACAGCGAAAACATCGGACCATAACAACCATAAAACGGATAACAAACAAAAAAAATATAAATGGTAGAATCAAAAAATACCGAGGGTCGGAATCGAACCGACACGGTGTTGCCACCACCAAATTTTGAGTCTGGCGCGTCTACCAGTTCCGCCACCCCGGCTTCAACTAACGTGTTATTTAAACAAAAAAAATCATCGCAGACAAGGTAATATTGCAAAAACCAACATTACCAACCAAATTCTTATGAGACCGCTAAAATCAGACTTTATTAGATTTTCGCTTTCATCAGCACAACAAAAACCGCAGATTTTGGCAAGTTTCTTAGAACTTAACCATAAAAAAACTATTGCCCAAAAATTCTCATCAAATCATTCGCTGTTGCCTGCAATAAAAGCAAAACAAAAATAGCTATCCCTAAACGAAAAATTAATATTTGGGTTTGCAATGAAAAAGTAGAACGTCTAATCGCTTCAATTAAAACCAAAACAAAATAACCACCATCTAATCCTGGTAAAGGCAGCAAATTAGCCAAAGCGATTGCCAAACTAATCATTGCTAAAAAACCAAGAAATATAACAAAACCTTGCTCTAACGCTAATCCCGAAGCGGAAAAAGTAGCTAATGGCCCACCTAAAATACTAAAAGAAATTTTTCCAGTAAGTAACTTACTAAACACCACAATATTTAAACCAATAAACTTTTTTATCTGTTGATAAGCAGCACCACAACTAGCCAAAATATTATACTTGTACTCTCGCAACATTGATGGCGGCCAAACCATGCCCTTACTATCAGCACTAACACCCAAAAAACCAATTTTTTTCCACCCAGAACCAAATTTCCATCCAACGGTAACATTTAAAGCCATTTTTTTTGTCCCACGCTTAATTAATAAAGAAATTTCTTTCTCTGGATATGGCTTTATTTGCTGAATAAATTCTTCCCAATCATAAATTTTTTTACCTGCCACCTCCAAAATCAAATCACCTGTTTTTAACCCAAATTTTTCGGCTGGGGAATTTTTAGCAATTTTATGAATTATAGGGACAACTTGTGGTTTAAAGCGGATTAACCCAAAATCCAATAATGGATCTGGACTATACGAATTAACTCGCCAATTAGCTAAATCAAGCTGATATTGCTGGCTCTTTGTTGTGAGATTAGGCAGGATACCTGCCGCTAACGTTGATGCAGTAGTAACATTTAACTTACCCGGATCACCAATCCGAGCAAACATAGCAACAATAACCTCACTCCAATTTTTTGTTTCTTGATCGTCAACTTTTGTAATCTCTTCTTGAACTTTCATGCCCGCTTGGCTAGCAATAGATTGAGGAACAATCTTACCAATAACCGGCTTTGGCAACTTAAAACCAATAACAAACATCAACCAAAAAGCAAAAAAGGCAAAAACAATATTAGCCAAAGAACCAGCAACAATAATAGCTAAGCGTTGCAAAGTTGGCTTGCGATCAAAAGCCAGATGCCAATATTTCTCAGGTATTTTTGTCTCGCGGGTATCTAATAACTTAACATAACCGCCTAAAAGGATCGGTGCGATAGCATACTCGGTATGACTTTTTTTATTTTTCCAGATATAAAAAGGCTTGCCAAAACCAACAGAAAAACGCTCCACTTTCACTCCGACCAGATAAGCCGCTAAAAAATGTCCAGCCTCATGAACTAAGATCAAAATAAAAACAACAATAAAAAAAGCTGCTGCATAAAGAAAAAAATTCATTGCGTACCTACTCCAGAGATATAGGCAAAGATCAAGTCACAGCAACTAAACTATTGTTTAATTTAGCTGCCATGACTGCTCCCTTTTCCTTTTCCCTACCACTTAAGACGCTAATTGATGAATAGTAATCTCCACTCGCCGATTACGCGCTTGCCCTTCTAAAGTTGCATTACTTGCAACTGGGAAACGCGCACCATAACCAATAGCCATAACACGATTTTGATCCACTTTATGTGAAACCAAATAATCAGCTACAGCATGAGAGCGTTGTTCGGACAATTCTTGATTATGCATAGCACTACCGGTACTTGAGGCATAACCTGCAACCTTAACCGTCGTTTTATTGAATTTATTTAAAACAACTGCTACCGAATTAAGTGTGTTATAAAAACCAGATTTAATATCAGCACGATCGTTTTCGAAAGTTATGTCTCCAGGCATAATCAGGCGAATATCGCGGCCCACACGTGCTATTTGAACTCCAGATCCCTGCAATTGGGCCCTAAGCTCAGCATCTTGACGATCCATATAATTGCCAGCGATACCACCTACTGCCGCACCAATACCAGCACCAATTAAAGTACTTTCGGTACTATGCCCTAATAGTTGGCCAACTAATGCTCCCCCTACCGCACCGACACCGGTACCAACCGCAGTTTTGCTAACTTCAGATTCGCCAGTATAAGGATTTACTGTAGTACAACCATTTAATATAAACGCTACGCTGATCAAACTGCTGACCAAAACCAATTTAATCAATATTTTTTTCATACTAACCTCACGGATTATAAATTTTAAAGCAGATTACAACAACCCCACTACGTTTTCGATTCTAACAAAATGTGGCTAGTGGTCAAGCAATGAGGTGGCCATGTGGCAAAACAGCCTACAACAAATGTTATCCATAAAAATACTCTATGGGAGTGTTGCAATCTGACAATTTCGTCATCCTCGCGGATCTAGCAAAATCAAGGAGTTATACTCCTTGATTTTGCTAAAAAGTTCGGAATGCAACAGACCCTCTATTGTCAGATATCACACGATAATCTATTATCGTTATATGCAAAATGAAACCATCCCACAAAAAAAAATAAACACCGTTAATATAGATTCATTGAGTCACGACGGTCGTGGCATCGCTCATATAAATAACAAAACTTTATTTTTAGAAAATGCTCTCCCTGAAGAAGAAGTAGAATTTGTTTTCACCAAACAATATAGTAAACTCAGTATAGGGAAAGTTACAACATGCCTTAAACCATCTTCTGCTCGCGTTACCCCGGTATGTCAACACTATGAGATTTGTGGTGGCTGCTCCCTCCAACACTTAGCACATCAACAACAAATTGCATTTAAAACAAAAGTTCTACAAGAACAACTAAAACACATCGGTGGTTTAACTATTACAAGTGAAAATGTTTTGCCGGCAATTATCGGCCCAAGCGTTGGCTATCGCAGTAAAGCACGATTAGCAGCAAAATATGTCCAAAAAAAACAAAAAGTGCTGGTAGGTTTTCATGAAAAAAACGGCGCATATGTAGTAGCAACATCTGAATGCCCAATCCTCAAGCCAGAAGTTGGCAAAAAAATTTCTCTTTTAAGTCAACTTATAGGCAGCCTATCAATTTATCAGCACATTCCACAAATAGAGATAGCTTGTGGTGACGAAATTACTGCTTTAGTATTGCGCCATCTACAAAATTTTTCTTCAAAAGATATTGACTTGTTGCAAGAATTTGGCGCAAAACACCAAATGCAATTTTATTCACAAGCCGGGGGCATAGAAACTGTAAAATTAATCACCACACATACCGCCAGCAACGATAACCTACCAAGCTACCAGCTAATCAACCATGGAATTGAAATTATATTTACACCCACAGATTTCACACAAATCAATCATCATATTAATAACCAATTAGTAAACCATGCTCTCGAATTATTAGCTATAAATCCACAAGAAAAAGTGCTTGATCTATTTTGTGGCATTGGAAATTTCACCCTGCCAATTGCTAAAAAATGTCAGCACGCCACGGGAGTTGAGGGCAATAAAAATGCAGTGGCAAGAGCAATACAAAATGCACAACACAATAATATCAAAAATGCCGAATTTTATTGTTCCGATTTAACTCAAGAATCATCAGACACATGGCAACAACACCAGTATGACAAAATCCTCCTTGATCCCCCGCGCACTGGAGCTCAAGAAATTTGCACCACAATTAAAAAATTCGGGGCACAAAAAATAGTTTATGTCTCATGCAACCCAGCAACTCTTGCCCGCGATGCTAAAGAAATTGTGGCCCAAGGATATGAATTACAGAATATTACGTTAGTTGACATGTACCCACACACCAGCCACATGGAGACGGTGGCAAGTTTTGTACAATAAATTTAAGAAACCACCACAAATTAACTTTAAAGACAAGAAACAAGCACGTAAACTTTATTACCGTTTTTCTAAAACTTTATCGATAATACCATAAGCAACCGCTTCTGACGGTGCCATAAAATTGTCCCGATCAACATCTTTTTTGATTTGCGCTAACGACTTGCCAGTATGACGCGACAAAATTTCATTCACTTGCTGACTAACACGCAAGGTTTCCCGGGCATGAATTTCAATATCACTTGCCTGTCCTTGATAACCACCAAGCACCTGATGAATCATGACTGTTGCATGGGGTAAACAAAATCTCTTACCCGCAGCTCCAGCAGCCAATAAAAGCGCTGCTGCACTTGCTGCATGCCCAATACATAAAGTACTAACATCAGGTTTAATAAATTGCATAGTATCGTAAATTGCTAAGCCGGCAGTAACCAAACCACCTGGAGAATTAATATACAATGAAATATCTTTTTCCGAATTTTCCGACTCCAAAAACAGCATTTGCGCAATAATTAAATTAGCCATATGAGGCTCAACTTCTCCCACCAAAAATATCACCCGCTCTTTTAAGAGACGGGAATATATATCGTATGCTCTCTCGCCTCGCGCAGTTTGCTCCACAACCATGGGAATTAAAGTTTGGTTTCTCATATTTATTTTCTCCTATAATCTGGCTCCCTACTCTTTCACGCCCACACATCCATATTTTTTTGTCACTTAAATTTCTTAGTCTTAGATAGCAGATTTTTTCTTTGCCATTATATCTTGATAACTCATCTCTTTCTCTTTGACATTAATTTTGGACATCACTTGAGCAACAACTTTTTCTTCTAATAAATGCGCTTTAATCTCAGCAACCCGTTGCGAATCATTGAAATATTTATTGATCATTTTATCTTTGTCTTGCCCTTCATAATAAGCCGAAATCAAATCACCGATTTTTTTATATATCTCTTGCGGTAAAACTTGTAATTGGTTCTCTTTTGCAACTGTAGACAACAAAATACCCAAAGAAACGCTACGTTTTGCCTGCGATTCATAATTGTCACGCGGAAAAGTTTCGGCACCATCTGCTCCATGAGATTTAGCAACATGCTGCCGCCATCCATGCTCCAATCTATCCAACTCTTTTGTAACTAAAGCTTTGGGAACATCTAGCGAATTACAATCTAAAATCTTATCCATAACTGCTTGCTTAAACAATCCTTGCACCACCATCTCTAGCTCACGCTCTAAATGAAAACGCACTTCACTTTTTAGCTTCTCCAAGCCCCCCTCTTTAATGCTCATTTTTTCTGCAAACTTATCATCAAGCGCAGGAAAAATTGGTTGACATATTTTATGCACTATCACTACAAAATCGGCCATTTTGCCAGCAAGTTCTTTATTCACATGGGTCGCTGGCAGTTGCAAATTATATTTTTTTTCCTCACCAGCGCTTATCCCATAAAGCGGCTGTTCAAATTCATTCCACATGACACCATCACCCAGCACCAATTTAATATTTTTTTCAGATATAGTCTTTACCTCTTCAGTGGTTTCTTGCGCAACCATATTAGGGGTTAAAGTAAAATCAATAGTTAGCTGATCACCAGCTTGCGACTTACGCGCCGGATCGATTATTTCTTGCCACTCAACACTATTTTTTCTCATTTTTTCCAACATTTCGCTGACATCACTATCGGCTACTTTAGAAACCATTTTCTCCACTTCAACTCCTTGTAAATCAGCCAATTTAACTTCAGGATACACTTCAAAAGTGGCAGCGTAAGCAAATTGCTCGCCTGGCTGTGAGGTAATAATTTTAATATCAGGCATACTGGCTGGATTTAATTTTTCTTGCTCAATAGCGGCAATATAGGTATCACGCAACAAATCTTCCAAAACTTGGGAACGTGCAACATCTTTATAATTTTTCTCAATAACTGCAAAAGGAACCTTCCCAGGGCGAAATCCTGGCATTTTTGCCTTCAATGCAATTTGCTGCAATTTAGCTTGAAGTTTACTAGTAACTTCCTCAGCTGGTATGGAAACACTAAGTTTACGCTCTAAACCTGACAAACTCTCAAGGGTTACATGCATATATTCACCTTAAATTTTCTATAACAATCTATTATTAAAATATAACGCTGAAATTTAAATCTAGCCCATCAATTAAAAATAAAAATCTGTTGCGCTCTAAACCCTTTAATAGAATCTAGAAGCACAACTTTCCAATCTTATTGGATCCCTGCTCCAATTTATGCGAGAGGAGAGACTCGAACTCTCACAGGCTTCCCCACTGGAACCTAAATCCAGCGCGTCTACCAATTCCGCCACTCTCGCTATCTTTCTTACTATCTTCTATTCTATCTTGAAAAGACCTTCATCTCGCGACCACCAGCATCTTTTTGGATCGCCAAAAAATAAAAAACTCCAAAAATCAAGTAACTACAAACTAAATCTCCAACTATAGCATTACGCAAGAAAGGCAAGGCCAGATAATAACAAAGCCCAAATCCTGCTAAAGTTTTTGGATATAAATTTCCAGTTAACCATACACCAAAATTTGTCCATACCCAATAACCGCAAGACATAGTTAAAACATAGAAGGGAAAAGTGGTCCGTGAGTAGCGTAATTTAGAACTCACTAAAACAATCATCGCAAAACCACTATAAGTAAATAAAGAAAAATAACCGATTATTGGATAACCAAAAATAAAAGACAAACAAAGATCAGAAACAAACATAGCAACAAACACAACCGATAGTGCTATGCCTCGAGATAAAGTAGCGCCACTAAATAAAGACAACCCTGTAATTGGAGTCACATTTGGTACATGTAAAATAAGACGACCAAAGATCCCTATTGTCAACAGCCACACAACATCCAACAGATAATTAAAATGCTTATTATCGATAATAAAGTTTTTGTTGTGCTGCATAACTTACATCCCTAACCTAACATTATAGAGTTTTTTATTTTATTACATTCTTTGCTTTAGTAATTCTTTGCTCTGCCAAAACACAAAACATTTGGCTTCAAAATAACTTCATGCGAAAGGCAGCAAAGATTACCCCATAATTTTCATGAACGCAATCAACCAAACCATCAACTTTTCACGGCCTGCTGAAATCTGAAATTTTCAGCGTTACTTTGTAGTTTAACTTATTGAATTTCCTGAATCCTAGCTTTCGCGTAAACTACAAAAATGGCAGATTTCAGCAGAGCCTTTCACGCTGACCACTACGAACACAAGCCTCAGATAAGAGTTATTGGAAAAAATAATGGATTATTCGCAAATTTTTTCTAGTCATCACCAAGCCCAACTACACTATCATCCGACCAAGCTACGTCATCACCCAATCCAGCTATGTCATCACCCGACTTGATCGGGTGATCTCAAGAGATTGCCCGGTTAAACCGGGCAATGACAGACATTTCCGGGCGATGACAAACATTTCCGAACAATAACCAGAGTTTCCAAAAGATGGCCATGATGCATGATGATTGGACAAAAAACTAGTAAGACAGGCTGACAAACAACAGAAAGATATATAGATTACAATAATCAAGTATAAGATATTTGACGTTTACGCAAGCGCTAAGTATCATTCGGGGGCAGTAAGGCGTAAATCAAAACATTCGGGGCATAGCGCAGCCTGGTAGCGCACCTGCTTTGGGAGCAGGCCGTCGGGGGTTCAAATCCCTCTGCCCCGACCAATCAAGTAATAAATAAGCCCCATTAAACAGTTAGCTTTATTTCTTTAGTCTCATCTCATGCTCTTTGATAGCATCCCATTTTTTAATCTGCTCTGCAGAGAGAGTTTCTTGAATCTTTCTGCTATTGGCAATATCAAAATAAGTCGATTCCACTTGGATTTTCGCGATCTCTTCAAGCTTTTTCTTGATTAATTCCATATTATCTTTATTTTTAATCATTCTTGAAAGATCTGCCATCAAAGCATCTAATTTAATTTTATTGGCGCCCAATATTTGCTGCATATCATAAACCAAAGCCTTGAGTTTAGCCTCTTGATCATCAGTTAAACCAACTTCCCGTTTAAAAGAAAAAATTGTTTTTTCTGTTTGTTTTTCTTGCGGCTGGTCGATTTTCTGCTCTACTTTTTGTTCTATCTTCTGCTCTACTTTTTGTCCCACTGGCTGCCCTACCACCTTATTTGGCTGCACCTGCACAGCTCTTACCTCTTTTAACTGATTGTTATTTTTTGCAATAGAAACACCAAAGAGCGCTAAACCAACTACTAACGTCATTATCAACATCATTATCTTTTTCATTTTTCCTCCTATCTCCTATTAAAATTAAAATGCCAATGTAGCTTGAAGCATAATTCGTGAATGTCTGCCAATTTTTGCACTAAAATCATTATTAAGCTTTAAATCAGAATTATACTGTGTAGCAGTAGTTGCCGCCGAAACTTTTGCCGCTAACCACTTGCTTGGCGTCCACCCCAAGGAGACACCAACTGCATCAAGGGCGTAGCTATTTTTTTGGTTGGCCGTAGTTTTCCAACCTGGATAAGTTTTATAGTGTTGCACCACATACCCTATGTCATAAAAACCAGAGATTTTTACTCCACGAAGCAATTGTTGTGAAAGTTCAAAATTAGCAACAACACCATGATCACCGCTTGCATCTCCGTATGAATATGCACGCACAGCATCAGGACCACCAAGACTAAATTGTTCTGAAGAATCTAAGTTACGAAAAGCAACCTGGCCATTAACCTTGAGACTAAGCAACGTCTCTCCTGCTACCACCTGCTGCAACCGCGAAACCAAAAATGTAAGTTTACTAAAACAACCATTCGCTTTTCGTCCTACCTGGTCAGCAGCATAATCGGACTGATTACCCTTAAGATTAAGATTACCAAGCGTAAATCCTAATCCTCCTACAGTATAACCGCCACCAAAAAATTGATCAAAAACATCAGCATTAATATAAATATTTCCAATATCAACTTTTTTATCGCTTACCGCTTTTTCAAACAAATCATTAGTAAATTTTTTATGATTAATACTCGCAAATAAATGTAAATTTTCTTCGCGTGAACGTATTAAAGGGTAATATACATATGATCCAACAGTATAGGCATTCCCTTTCCCATTTGTATAACTAAAATCTTTACCTAATCTATAACCCAAGCGACTTGCAGTCAGCCCCGCACGCATACCGCTATAGCCAAGCGGTAAAGAGTATGCAAGTGATTCATAATCCATCAATCCTGTGTAAACAAAACTGCCGTTAATTTGATCGCCAATACCAAAAGGATCGTTAAGGCTAAGCCCCATAGTACCCCTATTTACACCGGTAGCATGTAATCCATAATTGTCATAACTAACACTGCTACTGACAAGAGGCTTATCTTTTATATCAAGATCAACCAACACACCACCCTCTGCGGTGCTAGGACGAAGAGAAGATGTCACTTTCACACCAGGAAGATCATTCAGCAACAACAAACCCCTTTCCAACCCCACAATATTAATAGTTTTTCTATCACTCTGAGCATTATTGAGAATTTTTGTGGCTATTGCCTGGCTAAAACGGGTCTTTTTTTTGCTAATATTATAACCATCAAGACGTCCAATGATAATTTTCATTTCAACTATGTTATCTTTTACTTCTTGCTCAGGTATTAGAACTTTGACCACATAACCTTTTTTAGCACAATAGTTTTCCACTAGCGATACAGCAGTATTTAATTCTGCAATACCTATGTTCCTACCAACAAAATTTCTTAATAATTTTCTCAACTCAACCGTAGAAAATAATTCAGCACCAATAAATCTAAATTCTCTAACAAAAAATACTTGCCCTTTTATCTGCTCTTTATCTTTTTTTATTTCATATGGCTCAGGTTGTAAACGCATTTGCTCGAGTTCTGGCTTTTCTAGTTCACGCAATATAACTCCACCATCAGGTGTTTGCTGCGCATAAACGCCAATACTATAAGCAGTAAAAAGACAACCGCCCACCAACATCAATGATAAATTAAATTTCTTTTTCATTATTCTGCCTTATTTTATCTATGACTTGATACTTGTCTGTAAAACTTAAAGCATCTAATCTAATCTGCTATGGCAACCAACCATAATCTCAATTATTTTTTTCTCTTTAGACCGTCGTCATCCACTCTTCTTACCCCATTACAAACCAAACTTTTCAACAAAATCAAAGAGCATAAACCCTTGATTTTGTTGGATCCCCGCTTGCGCGAGGATGACGGAGGAGTTGCCGTTAACTCGTTGAACATTTAGGCCATCCTGTCCCCTAAATATACTCGTTAAGGAGTACGAGGATGACGAAAATGTCAGATTATAACAGCCCCTCTCTCTAGTTATCTTCTTTTTCTCCTCCCTGTAACCCCCTCTCTTTCCTCTCCGTCATCTTCTTTATTTCTCTCATCATCCTCGCTTTTTCCTCTCCGTCATCCTCGCTTTTTCCTCTCCGTTATCCTCGCGCAAGCGGGGATCTAAAGCACCAAAAAACCTAAAAATACCATCACAACTAAAGTCATGGATATTATCCCGCCAAGAATAAATTATTGCCATAATTCCAATTATATTTTTCTCTAGCCCATTCCTTTGCACGCCAACAAAGCTTTAGTATTGCCTGTTAAAACCATGAGTATTTGTGCTTCTAAATCTTGGCAATAATTTTCCTTAGGCGTAGGAATTGCTGTTACTGGCTCCAATAAATGCAAATTATTAAGTCTTGTTTTCATGTTTGATGCGGACGATGCCATATTATCCATAGAGGCTTGAATAGTGCCAGCATCAATGGTGGACTTAGTTGTGCTAGAAGAAGCCACTGGATTAATACTGGCTGTAGCCGTAGGTGCACCAACAAATGAAAGCGCATAGTTACCCGCCTGAGCACCATCTAAAATTGAGCTGATTAATTTTACTTCTTTATTGCTACCAACATTTGGATCTACAAATGTTGGCACTGCTTTTAGAGTAACAACATCTGGGTTAATTATGCCAGTCAAAGACAAAGAATTTCCATTAATAGTAGCTGCAACAGTGCCATCATATATTTTGTCAAAAACAGTAAAACTACCACCTATTGTAAGCTCTTTAGCAGTAATACTAGCCGTAACTGGTGACGGTGATGTAAGGTTATAGTTGCCCTTATCAATATCATCTAAGGATATTCCAGATATCTGTACGGTGTTCGTGTATATTCCAGCATTTTTATCCGGAAATGTTCCTACCGCAACATTTGGTCCAATAGGAGTAATAGACACCTTGTCAGTTCCAAAAATGCCATGTAACTTGTAACCATTAGTATTCAATGTGGTTATATACGAACCATCATAGACTTTATTGTTGGCGGTTATACCTGTAACTGTGAGCGTCGCTTTGGTTATATTAGCATTTGTTAGAGTAGAAGAATTACAGGTATATTTAGAAGCATACATGCCCATCGGCGTAATACCAGTAACGTTTATAGTTTTACTTATCCCTACATTCTTATCAACAAATTTGCCAGTACCGCTAAATGTCACAGGATACCAAGCATTTAATATATTACTTGTGGCTGATAGATTCACAACAGCATCGGTATTACCATCATATACCTTATCCGTTCCAGTTGCAGTTATGGCTAATAATACTTTGGCATTACCATCTATAGTTCCTACTCCACCAGAAGATATAGTTGCGCCAGATGTTATAGTTTTATTACCACTTCCTGAAACCGTAAGGTTATAATATGTAAGAGGCGCAACGGTCTGATCACCGTTGGCATTATAATTCACCGTTGTTCCAGAACCAAGATTAGCTGGATTCTTCGAATAGTTGCCAGCAAACGTTGTAGCTCCAACATTTATTGTTCCTCCCGTCACCAAGAAAGAACCTGTGATTGTTGTAAGATAATTAACTGGATCAAATGTGCCTGCTAAATTAGTCAATGATCCATTAACTGTGAGATTATTTGCTAATCGTAATGTACCAGTACCTGAATGAGTTATATCATTAAAACTTGAACCACCTGAATCTAAAATTTGCGTAACACCTGATGCCCCATCAAAAGTTACAGTGTTAGTACCAGGAGTAAATGCGCCACCACTTCTCGTCCAATTACCACTAACAGTAAATGCTCCAGATGGAGCTGTAAGTGTGCCACTAGATAAAATTAAGTTTCCATTAATATCCACCGCTCCACTTGAACCTGTAAACGTGCCACCAGATATTGTTAAACCACCATCAAACATCTGAAGAGCTTTAGATGCCAAGTATTCTCCTCCTGACACTGTTGTCAAACCACTTACTGTTACTGCTTTTTCGTTAGCATCAAATGTGCCTACTGAATTGGTCAAAGAGCCCGCAAGAGACAAATCGCTTAAAAGCTGTAATGTGCTCGCACCTGAGTGAGTTATACTATAAAAACTCGAACTGACTGAATTTAAAGTTTGTGTCCCCGTCGTACCACTAAAAGTAACTGTTTTTCCATTGGCATCAAACGCACCACCTGAATTAGTCATAGACCCTGCAATAGTTATATCGCTAGTCAATTGCAACTTACCAGACCCCGAGTGGGTG
>Ga0351952_1024_pt1 | contig 21376 bp, 19 predicted proteins | sample BONcelT113001H15_FD_205817 | JGI IMG/M metagenome (GOLD analysis project Ga0351952, IMG submission 205817) | Enriched cells from coal bed in the Powder River Basin, Montana, United States - BONCAT cells T11 rep3 HSBNCT.T11.300.1.H15 ... | reverse complement strand
ACTTTGAGGTGTGGAACGAGCCCAACCTGCCGATTTTCTTTGCCGGTACCATGGCGGACTACTTCGCCCTGTACGATGCGACTGTAGCCGCCATCAAGCGCGTGGACGCGCGCTACCGCGTGGGCGGCCCCGCCTCCGCCGGGCTTGACGAAGGCGCGTGGATAACCGAGATGATCGACCACTGCGCGCAAAGCGGCGCGCCGCTGGATTTCATTGCCACCCACAGCTACGGCGTGGATGGCGCTGTGGATGAGTACGGCCTTAACACCCACCGCCTGAAAGCGAAAAAAGACCCCGTGGTGGCGGACGTGCGGGGCGTGCACGCGCTGGTGCAGGCCAGCGCCATGCCGCACCTGCCCATCCTGTTCACCGAATGGAGCAGCAGCTACACCCCGCGCGACAACGTGCACGACAGCTACATCAGCGCTCCCTATATCCTGCATGTGCTTAAGCAGTGCGAGGGCTACGCCCACAGCATGAGCTACTGGACGTTCACCGATATCTTTGAGGAGCCGGGCCCTGGCCCCGCGCCCTTCCACGGCGGCTTTGGCATGCTCAACATACAAGGGCTCAAGAAGCCTGCCTTCCATGCCTTCCACTGGCTGTGCGCTTTGCCGGATACCGAGCTGCCTACCGGCGACGGCGACAGCTACGCCGCCATGGACGCAGCCGCCGTGCACGTGCTGCTGTGGGATTATACCCAGCCCGAGCAGGACGACGTGAACGAGCGCTACTTCATCCGCGACCTGCCGCCCAAACCGCTAGCGGACGCGCAAGTCAACCTGCGCGGCTTGGCCGAGGGCGCCTACACGCTGGAGACTTACCGCGCGGGGTACCTGCACAACGACGTATACACCCTGTACCTGCGCGCTGGCCTGCGCGAGCTGATGGGCCGTGAAACGCCCACACGCGGGCAGATCGAGGCCCTGCGGCAGGCAAGCGACGGTCAAATGGCGTCGCTCACGCCCCTTCGCGTGGGCGCGGACGGGCAGGCGACGCTCACGCTGCCCATGACGGAAAACATGGTGGTGCGGCTGGTGCTACGGCGCGTGGGCAGCTGATACGCGCTGGTTCTCACCCCATGGCAAAGCCTTCATGCGCCACCGCTCGCGCGTGGCTTTGTTCTCCTCTGTCAAGGAGCCAAGGTCAAGCCGCAGCCGGGATGCGCCACCATATGGCGCCGCATTGCCAGCTTGCGAGGCGCACGGCTGTAGCGGCACGCCAAAACCCGCCGATGCAGCGCGCCAGCCTACGCTGGGCCGCCGCTTCGGCTGGTTTTGGCGATTTCAATCGTTACTTGATTTCCATACACGAACGTGCCTTCGCGCCAGCGCGGTTATCCGGTTTCCGCTCCTGCGCGCTTTGGCATCGTGTCAGTCAAACACGATCACGCTCTTGATCACGTCCTGAATGTTGCGCACCGTTTCCGCATAGGCGCGCGCGGTTTCCGCAAACGGGTAGCGGTCGGACACGATGCCGCGCACGTCGATCTTGCCGCCCGCGATGGCCGCGATGGTCGTGGGGTAGAGGTTCTTGTAGCGGAAAATGGAGGTGATTGTAAGTTCCCTTGCGCTGATGGGCCCCAGCGGGATGTTGTCCAGCGTGTCCGCCGCCATGCCCACCACCACGATAGCGCCGCCAGCCCTGCAGGCGCGGATGGCCTGCGTGACCGTGGCGGACACGCCCGCGCAGTCCAGCACCACGTCTGCGCCCTTGCCGTCCGTTGCCTTGAGCACCGCCGCCACCGCGTCCACCCGATTCGCGTTCAGCGGTATGCCACCCAGCTTTTCCGCCAGCGCGAGGCGTTTGTCCAGCATATCGACCACGTACACGGCGGTGGCCCCACAGGCCTTGGCAGCCATCAGCGACATCAGCCCGATGCAGCCCGCGCCGAAGATCAGCACGCTGTTGCCCAGGCCCACGCCACCCGTGTTGGCCGCGTTGATGCCGATGGCAAGCGGCTCTACCAGCGCGCCTTCCTCATAGCTCATGTGATCCGGAATCTTGAACGCCCATTGGGCGGGGTAGGCGATATATTCCACCAGGCAGCCGTCATAGGGCGGCGTCGCCAAAAACTTGACGTCGGGGCAGAGGTTGTAGCGGCCGCTCAGGCAAAACGCGCAATGGCCGCAGGGCACGCCGGGCTCCAGGCACACGCGGTCGCCCGCGCGCAGGGTGGTCACGTCGGAGGCAACCTGCGTTACCACGCCCGCGCACTCGTGCCCTAAAATGAAGGGAAACTGCACCACAAAATCGCCGATGCGGCCGTGCTGGTAGTAGTGCACGTCAGAGCCACACACGCCGACGGCCTGCATCTTCACCATGACCTCGCCCGCCTTCAGCTCCGGCATGGGGACTTCTTTCATTTCCAGCGTATGCAGGGCAGTCAGGACCGCCGCTGTGTTCTTCATGCGTTTGCACCTCGTTACTCATTTTGGGAGGGGGAACGGGGAGGGGCACCCGTGGCGCTCCCTCCCCCCCAGGGCGGCCCGTTTATTGCAGCGCGCCGGCCTTCTTGTGGATCTCCAGCAGCTCGGCAACGTTGTCGATGGTGTACAAGGGGTTGCCCACGTCGGTGTCGATCTGGGTAGCTTCGCCGGTCAGCAGCTTGTGGCTGGTGGATAGCAGCAGCGCGGCCAGCTCATAGGCGTTTTGCAGGCAGGTAGCGGTCATGCGGCCTTCCTGGATCAGCAGTGCGGCTTCGGCGGTGCCGTCCACACCGAAGGACAGGGTGCCGCTGTAGGCTGCGTTGCCCTTGATGACTTCCAGCGCGCCCGCGCACATGTTGTCGTTCATGGCGGCGATCAGGTCGATCTTGTCGTTGGCGGTCACCCAATCTTCCATCAGGGCCATGGCTTCGTCCTTGTTCCAGTTGGCATAGTCGTCGCCCACGATGGTCACGTCCGGGCGCTTTTCAAAGAATTCCTTCTGCCAGGCCACAAGGCGCTCATCGGCGTGGAAGTTGCCAGCGGGGCCGCGCAGGATCACGGCCTTGGCGCCCTGGGGCACATGCTCCAGCGCATAGCGGGCGTTCACGGCCGCCTGCTCGTAGGGGTTGGCGTCCACGGAGGAAGCGCCGGCCACGCCTTCGATACGGGCGTTGGTGGTGATGCAGATGATGCCAGCCGCCACAACCTTCTCGGCATAGGGGCGCTGCGCCTCGCCGTTGTTGGGCTGTATGATGATGGCGTCATACTTGTTGGTGATGGCGTTTTCAATGAGGGAGTTTTCCACTTCGTCGTTGGCCTGGCCGTCGAACACGTCCAGCGTGATATCCGCGTACTTGGCGGCTTCTTCCTTGACGCCGTTGGCCAGCCAGGCCGCGAAGGAGTCCGCCTGCGCGCGTGCAATGTAGGCGACGCGGTAGCCTTCCGCATTGGCCGCCGCCACCATCCCCAGCACAAGCACCAGCGCGATTACCATTGACAGTACCTTTTTCATGATTTGACCTCCTTATGTTTTGGTTCCCCTTTATGGCCACCGCTTGACGCGGTAGTTTCCGGAAGCGTGCTAGGCTTTGGCGACTGCGCTGTCGATGTTGCCCAGCTTTTTACGCGTGCGGCGCGTTTTGGCATAGATATCGTAGATCACCGCCATCGCGATGATCAGACCGCGGATGATCTGCTGGATGTAGGAGTTGACGCTGGTCAGGTTCATGATGTTGTTTAAGAAGCCCACGATGAACGCGCCGATCAGCGTACCGCCCGCCGTGCCGATGCCGCCGGAGAAGCTGGTGCCGCCGATGATCGTGGTGGTGAGGGCGTCAAACTCGTAGCCCTGCGCGCCGTTGGGCAGCCCCGCGTTCACCCGGGACATGAACAGCACCGCCGCGATGCCCACCAGCAGGCCGTTGATCAGGTACGCGCCCATCTTGACGCGCTTGACCGCGATGCCCGACGCAATGGCCGCGTCCTCATTGCCGCCGATGGCGTACAGCGAGCGCCCGAAGCGCGAGTGGTTGAGGATGTACCACGTGACCCCGAAGAAGAACAGCATGATGAGGATGGGCGTGGGCACGATGCCGATGGAGCCCTGCCCCAAAATGGTGTAATCCCCAATCTGGTACACGTTCTGCCCGGCGGTCATGTACAGCGCCGCGCCGCGCGCCATGGTCTGCATGGCCAGCGTGGCGATGAAGGCGGGGGTGCGGAAGCGGGTCACCATAATGCCGTTTAAAAGGTTGCAAAACATCGCCACAGCGATGGACACCAAAATCGCCAGCGGCATGGAGCCCGTCGCCTTGAACGCGATGACCGACAGCGTGCCCGCAAAGGCGATCACCGAGCCGCTGGACAGATCCAACAGCCCGCAGATGATCAGAATGGTTTCGCCGAACGCCAGAATGGTGGTCACGGAAATCTGGCGGGAGATGTTGGTCAGGTTGCCCCAAGTAAGAAAGTTTTCGTTGAGGAACGTGCACGCCAGAAACAGCACGACCAGCACAAGCAAAATACTGTAGCGGCTCAGAAGCACGTTTGCCGCGCTCTGTTTTTTCATAACCATGAGAAACCCCTCCGACATTCATTCATTGGATATTCCGCGCCTGCTGTCATACGATTTCAAATCCTTCATGCATCAGAGGTCGCAAGCGATTTTGTTCTGTGGCGAGGAGCGAAGTCGAAGGCGTAGCGGGGCTACGTCGAGGCTTCGCGACGAAGTTACAGGGCAAAAGCGCTGCGAGATCGAGGCGTTAAGGTTTTGACATCGTATCAGGAGGCGTTGCATGCGATGCCGGTGGCCAGCGCCATGACGGCCTCGGCGGAAAACTGGTCGCGCTTCAGTTCGCCCGCGATGCGGCCCTGGCACATCACATAGATGCGGTTGCACATGCCCAGCAGCTCCGGCAGCTCCGAGGAGACCATCACCATGCCCTTGCCGTCTTTGGCTAACTGGGTCATAAGCTTGTAGATTTCGTACTTCGCGCCCACGTCGATGCCGCGCGTGGGCTCGTCCATCAAAAGCGCCTTGGGGTTGCGCAGCATCCACTTGGCCAGCACGATTTTCTGCTGGTTGCCGCCGGAGAGCGCCTCCACCGTGGTACCAAGCGACGGGGTTTTCACGTTCATCGACGCGCAGGCGCGGGTCACAGCGACGTTTTCCTGCTTGCGGTGCAGGCGGCCCCCGTAGATGAACTGGTTCAGGTTGGGTAGCGATGCGTTTTCCAGCACGGAGCGTATCTGCACCAGCCCATAGCGGCGGCGGTCCTCGGAAAGCATCACCAGCCCCGCGTCGATCGTGCCGCGGATGTCGCCCGGGGGCAGCGCCTTGCCACCGAAAATCACCTGCCCGCCTTCGTAGCTGTCGATGCCGAACACCGCGCGCATCACCTCGGTGCGCCCCGCGCCCATCAGCCCAGCAAAACCCACGATCTCGCCCTTGCACACATGGAAGCTGATGTCGCCAAAGCCCTCGCCGGTCAGCCCCGTAACGCTTAACAGCGTTTCGCCGCAGGGCACATCCTCAAAGGGGTATTTGCTGCCGATGCGCCGCCCCACCATCATGGTGATCACCTGATCGATATCCAGCTCGCCCGCGGGTTTCGAATCCACGATGCACCCGTCGCGCAGCACGGTAATCTCATCGGCGATCTGGAACACTTCCTCCAGCTTGTGAGAGATGTAGATAATGCAAGCGCCGCGCCGCTTCATGTCCGCGATTTTCAAAAACAGCTGTTGCGTTTCCTTCTGGGTGATGGCGCTGGTGGGCTCGTCCATGATGATCACGTCGGCGTTGTTGGATACGGCCTTTAAGATCTCCAGCATCTGAATGTCCGACACGGTCAGGTCCTTGAGCTTCTGCTCTGGCCCGTAGGGCAGGTTTTCCGCTTTCAAAAGCGCCGCCGTGCGCGTGCGCATGGCCCTGTGGTCCACCGTGCCAAGCTTTGTGCGCGGCCAGCGGCCCAGGAAGATGTTCTCCGCCACGGTCATCTCCGGCACGTAGCTTAACTCCTGAAAGATCATCGCGATGCCAAGGCTGCGCGCGTGGATGGGGTTTTCGATGGTCACTTCTTTCCCGTCCAGCAAAATGGTGCCCTGATCCGGCGTATAAATGCCGTTGATGATCTTCATCAGCGTGGATTTGCCCGCGCCGTTTTCGCCGCACAGCACGTGCGTGGTGCCCCTGCGCACCCGAAAGGAGATGTTGTCCAGCGCCTTGACGCCCGGAAACGATTTGGAAATGCCGCGCACCTCCAGCTTAACGGGCTGCGGGGCGATGGCCCGTTGCGTGGGCTCCGTCATGATCCGTCCTCCTCATGGTCAAAGCATCTGTAAAGTATTTTGACCATTTAGTTTGGTAAAACTGTTTTCTCAAAGTTTTCTTAATTATAGCGGCAGCCGCCCCCGATGTCAATAACCCCTATGAAAATTCATTGATAAGGTTTTCACAAAAAGCCTTGACGCTCGCCCGTTAATTTGCTATAATCTAAAAACAAATACTTTTGTTAAAGCTGGTGCATTATGACGCAGCGTAAGACCAATACCAGCGAGATCAAGAAAATCAACCGCAACGTGGTGTTTCAATACCTCTACAACCACCCCCGCATCACCAAGCAGGAGCTGGCGCAGGGGTGCGAGCTGAGCATGCCCACCGTGAACATGAACCTGTCCGCGCTCACCGAGCTGGACCTGCTGGAAACCACCGGCGTGCGCGACTCCACCGGCGGGCGCAAGGCGAAGCTTTTATCCGTCAACCCCATGGCGTATTACGCCATCGGCGCCAACATCACCGCCAATCACATTTCCGCAGTGCTGCTTAACCTCTTTGGGGCTACCATCGCGCACAAGCGCATCCGCATCCCGTTTCAAAAATCCGGCGACTACATGCAAACGCTGGCCAACCTCATCTGGGGGCTGGTGGGCGAGTGCGGCATCCAAAAGCAGCGCATCCTGGGCGTGGGGCTGTCCATGCCGGCCATCATCTCCCAGGACGGGCAAAAGTTGGCCTATGCCTCGGTGCTCAACTTTACCAATGGCCGCTTGCAGGATTTTTCCGCCTCCATCCAGCTACCCTGCCACTTCATCAACGACGCGACGGCGGGCGGCTATGCCGAACTGTGGCACAACCCCATGTTCAGTCAGCCCGGCAACGCCGCGGCGGTGGTCTACCTGTCGCTCAACAACAGCGTGGGCGGCGCGTTTTTCCTGGACGGCAAGGAGTACGCGGGCACCAACCAGCGCTCCTCGGAGTTTGGGCACATGGCCCTGCACCCGGACGGGGGGCGCACCTGCTACTGCGGCAAGACCGGCTGTGTGGATATCTACCTGAGCGCGCTGCGGCTTGCGGGCGAGTGCGACGGCAACCTGGCCAGTTTTTTTGAGCAGCTGCAACGCGGCGTGCCCGAGGCCGTGGAGAGCTGGCACGCCTACCGCGCCGATCTGGTGCGCTGCGTGAACAACCTGCGCATGGCCTACGATTGCCTTGTCATTTTGGGCGGCTATGTGGGCGAATATTTGAACCCCTACTTAAGCGAACTGCGCATGGCCGCCGCGGCGCTCAACACCTTTGAGCAAGACGGCAGCTATCTTTACGTATCCACCGACAAGCTGGAAAACTCTGCTGTGGGCGCGGGGCTCACGTGGATCACGGACTATATCCAGAACATTTAGGCGACCAAACCGCCGCATGGTAAACACGGCAGCCCGACGGACGAACGTCCGTCGGGCTGCTTTGCAGGCTGATATAGCGTGCATACAATATGTTATTGCCGCTCGCATCGCAGCCCTTCGGGCTGACCGCTCGCTTTGGCAAATGTACTGCGGCATCAGGCTTTGGGGCCCTGCCCCAAACCCCGCAAGGGCCATTGGCCCTTGACCCATTTCTGCCCTATCCCTTCGCGCCCCGCCCCAGCAGCCGATACACCGCGTCCACCCACGCTTCAGGCAGCAGCTCCATCAGGCACAGCAGCGGGTCACTACCCACGCGGTACCGTGCGCGGGGCCGCTTTGCCTCCAGTGCGCGCACCACGACGCGCGCCAGCCACGCGGGGTCGCCGGAGCGGCGCAAAGTCTGGTCCATCAGCGGCTTCATGCGCGTGAGCACCCCGCGGTAGCGCACCGTTTGTGATAACACGCGCGCAAAGCCAACGTCAATCTCGCCCGTCAAGCCGGTGCGAAACGACCCCGGCTGTAGCTTGACCACGGGGATGCCCACAAACAGCAGCTCCCGCCGCAGGCTATCGGTATAGCCCTCGATGGCGCGCTTGGACAGCACGTACGCGCCCGCGAAGGGTTGCGCCGTCATCCACGCGGCGGAGGACGAACAGTTCACGATGCGCCCGCGCCCCGCCTCCACCAGATCAAAAAACACGGCATTCACGCGCACCGTGCCCATCACGTTGATCGCTAAAAGCTTCTCGCACTGGGCCACCGCGTCGCCCTCAATCAGGGAACCGAACGCCGTAAGCCCCGCGAAGTTCACCACCGCGTCCAGCCGGTCGGTGTGCGCGCGCACGGTCTGGAGCGCCGCGCGCAGGCTGGCTTCATCCGTCACGTCCACCGCCACGGGCACCACGTTGGGGATAGTCGCAAGCGCCGCAAGCTTGCCCGGGTTGGTGCCGCCCGCGAACACACGCCAGCCGCGCGCCGCCAGCGCCCGCACGCACGCCTCGCCCAACCCGCCCGTCGCCCCGGTGAAAAACGCCTGTTTCATTTACGATGCGCCTCCGTACCTTATCATACTTTTTCAAGTCCTTCATGCAACAAAGATCGCGAGCGGTTTTGTTCTATGACAAGGAACTGACGGCTACGGCGTAGCGGGGCTACGTCAAGCCTACGCGACAAAGCAAGAGGGCAAAACCGCCGCGAGATAGATGCGTTAGATATCTGCAAAAATATCATTCGCATTATGCCCCCGTGCACAGTATACGCGGCGCGACCTGCGTTGTACAGCGGGCGACGCGGATATGAAAAAGGCCGACATCCGCATTTCATTAGCCGCCAAGCAGCGCGGGTGCAACGCAAAACCGCCCGACAGGCCGTCGGGCGGTTTTGCGTTGCATTTGCCGTATGTTATTTGCTTACCAGCGCGTCGATGGACGCGGAGCAGATATCCCCGCAGGTCACGCAGCCCACCAGCTTGTTGTCCCTGATGTAGGCCACGCAGGGCGTTTCCGCTACATTCAGGCGCTGGGCGATGCCTGCGCTCTTGTACACGTCCGCCTTGATGAGGGGCAGGTCGCAGTGGCACTGGCCGTACTGCTCCATGGCGCCCAGCAGCTCGCGGTCGCCCGCGGCGGCGGCGTTATACACATACACGATGCGCGGGGTTTCGCCCATGATCTGGTTTTCAAACATCTCGCTCTCGGCAATGTACTTTTCGGCGGCATAGCCCGCAATGGCCCCATCGCCCACGGCGGTGGCCACCTGCTTTAAAAACTTGTCGCGCACGTCGCCCGCGCAGAACACGCCAGGGATGCGCGTTTCCATACGCTCGTTGGTAATCACGTAGCCGCCGCGCGTCATGTCGATCATGCCGCGGAACAGCTCGGTATTGGGCAGGTAGCCGATGAAGATGAAGCACGTATCCACCGGCACGTCCGTCACTTCGCCGGTCTTGGAGTGCTTGAGCGCTACGGCGTTCAGGTGCGTGTCATCGCCCTTGAACTCCGCCACGGTCGTGTTCCACAGAAACGACATCTTCGGGTTGGCCATCGCCTCGGCCTTGGCGATCTCGTTGCAGTCCATGATGCCCTCGTCATGCAGCACGGACACGATCACCTTTTCCGCAAAGCGGGTCAGGAACATGCCCTCCTCGATGGCCGCGTCGCCGCTGCCGATCACCATCACGGTCTTGCCGGTGTTGGCCGCCGCGTCGCACGTGGCGCAGAAGGAGATGCCTTTGTCGTAGAGGTACTTGTCCTCGCCGGGCGCGCCCGTCAGGCGCGGCTTGCCGCCGGAAGCGATGATGACCACCTTGCAGTGGAACTCGTTGCGGAAGGTCTCAACGACCTTGTCCTCCCCGTCGAGCTTCACGGCGCGCACGTCGGTCAGCTTGAACTGCACGCCAAACTTCTTGGCCTGCTTCTGGAACAGCTCCATCAGCCCAAGGCCCGTGTTGCCCTCGGGAAAGCCCGGGTAGTTTTCAATCTCGTTGGTGTAGGTGGCCAGGCCGCCCACCAGCGCTTTTTCGATGATGAGTGTCTTCAGGCGCGCGCGCCCACAGTAGATGCCGGCAGTCATCCCCGCGGCCCCGCCGCCGATGATGACCACGTCATAGTGCTCGATTTTCTTTTCCATTTCGCCGTATGCCTTCTTCCCCAGTTTTACATGAAGAATTTCGCCAGCAACTTGCTGCCGATATACGCGCCCACCAGCAGGAACAGCGCAAACACCCAGCCGCTAAGCGACAGCGAAGCGATGCTGCTGAACAGCGCGCCGATGTTGCACCCGCCCGCCAGCCGCGCGCCGTAGCCCATCAGCAAGCCGCCCAGCACGGCGGCAACCACCTGGCGCACGGACTTGAGCTTTTTGAGCTTGAACTGCGAGGCCAGAAGCGTCGCCAGCAGCGCGCCGAAGATGATGCCGACGTTCAGCATCGTGCCGGTGTGGTTGAGTATCCCGGCGTCCAGCGTGGCGCGCGCCCCGGTGGAGCTAAAGTAGAACCACTTCTCCACATTGCCGCCAAACAGCTGATACAGCCACGCGCCCCAGTTGGCAAACGTGCCGCTTACGCCCCACGGGTTGCCGGAGTAGGCAAGCAGCGCAATCTGCATAATGGACAACAGCACCGCGCCGGTGATGTAGGTAAAGGGATTCTTGAACACCATCTGATAGTAGCGGTTTTTGCTGATCTTATCCCAAAACTGTTTCAAAGTCCCACTACCTTCCTTTCATACCATTTCAATTCATGCATGCATTGAAGCTCACAAGCGGTTTATTGGGTGGCGGGTAGCGCAAGCGAAGGCGTAGCGGGGCTACGTGGCGCTTTCGCAACGAAGCCACGGGATCAAAGCGCCGTGAGATGGGGGCGTTCATGCGTTGAAATCGTATCTGCGGCCTGCGGACGCTGCGGGTTGCCGCGCGGCGTTTACTTTTCGATGATAACGTCCCACTCGCCGTCGTTTACTTCTTCCACTTCCACGTTAAAGCCCTGCTTGCGCGCCCATTCGGGCACGTTTTTCATGGCGCAGCTGTGGTCGATGTGCACGACCAGAACGTCGCCGGCCACCAGTGTGGTCATCTTCTTTTCGGTCTTCATCAGGGGTACCGGGCAGGCCTCGCCCATGCAATCCAGTTCGTATTCTGCCATGGTAAGTTCCTCCTGTTTCATTGGGGTGTGTATGCTGCGCGGGCGGGGGTTATTCCCCGTCCGCCGTACCCATCTTTTTTCGTTCCCACAGGTCCGCCGCCACGTACAGGCAGGCGATGATCAGCAACTGGATCACGATGGCGCCCAGCCAGCCGAACACGTCCGGCAGAAACACGCGCGGCGCGCCCGCGATAAAGTGCTCCGTCCACCAGCCCATATCCTTGGCGCCCCACAGCGAGCCGATCACGAAGAACAGCAGCGCCAGCATCTGCATGGTGAAACCCTCGCCCACGCGCATGAGCGTGCCGGAGGCACAGCCCCCCGCGATCACCATGCCGATGCCAAACAGCACGCCGCCCACGCCCGTGGCCACGCTGATGGGCATCACATAGCTTTGCCCGGGGATGGGCAGGCCCGCGGCGAACGCGCTGTACTTGATGGCCGTGAAGCCAATGGACGTAAGCGCAAAGGCGATAAGCACCGCCTTGGTGACGGACGTGCTGCCCGTGATGCACGGGTCGCGCATCGATGCGGTAAAGCAGAAGCGCGATTTTTGCAGGATAAAGCCGAAGCACCCGCCAAACAGCCAGAAGATGGCCAGGCTGTCCGCGCGGAAACTGAGCAGGATCCCGATCAGGATCATCACCGCGAACACAAGCAGCCCGATGGGCAGCTGGTTGCGCTTCTTTTTGCGGGGTGTGGCCGTCCTGCTTCGAATGGTGGTCTTCGTCGTCTCCGACATCCCTGCACCTCCCATGTTACCTTTGCCGTATACCGGTGTGGCGGCATTCACTGTAGACCATTATAGCATGGGTCCCCGTTTTAGCAGCATTGGAAATGGTTGTGCTGCATTAGACATTATTATCACAATCTTGATAACGAGGATTGATAGCGGCATAACATGGTGGTATAATGTTTTTCAATGGTGATCGTTAAACATTTGGCATTTCAGGCGTCATTGCCACCAAGGGAGGGAACCGACCCATGCAGCTGGAGCACCTGGCCCTGTTCCTGAAAATCGCGCAGGAGAAGAGTATATCAAAGGTTGCTAGCGCCTCGCACATCTCCCAGCCCGCGCTGAGCCTGCAAATGCAGAAGATTGAAGACGCGCTGGGCTGCCGCCTGTTTGAGCGCAGCAATAGAGGAATACAATTGACTGATGCCGGAGTTATAACAAAACGTTATGCGGCGCAGCTGATGTTCACCTATGACCAATTCATGGAAGAGCTGCACAACCTGCGCAATAACCTGGACACCTGCCGCGTGGCCGCCACGCAGGTGGCCGCCAACTACGCCATCCCCTGCACGCTTGTCAAGGCCAAGGAGAAGTTCCCGGAGTACATCTTCACGCTGGCCTCCATGCCCTCGCGCGAGGTGCTCACCCAGGTGCAGAGCAACCAGGCGGATATCGGCTTTATCGTGGGCGGCGTGACCGAGGCGGACCTGTTATGCAAGAACGTGTTTTCCGATCAGGTGGTGCTGGTGGCCGCCAAGGACTACCCCCTGCGCAGCAGCCTGTCGCTGGACGGGCTCAAACACCACCCGCTCGTGCTGCTGGACGAGAGCTTCAGCTCCTACCGTCTCATGGCCAGCCAGCTGCAAAGCATGGGCTACCATATGGAGGATTTCAAGGTGTCCTACCACATGGACTCCACCGAGGCGGTAAAGTCCATGGTGATGGGCGGCAACGGCCTCACCTTCCTGCCGTACATGGCGGTCAAGAAGGAAATTTACCTCCAGCAGCTGCGCATTGTGGACACCGAAAACTTCTGCCTGCGCTACGACGTTTCCATCATCTACAAGCAGAAAGCGGAAAACAGCAACTATCAGATGTCCATGATTAAGAAGTATTTTGAGAACATGGTGCCTACGACGATCTGCTAGCGGCGCCGGGCAGCACCGTAATCTCCCACACGCCGGCCACCGGCTCCTCCACGCGGACGGTCAAGCCCTGTTTGTTACAGTAGGCCATCACCGATTCGCAGGTGCAGCTGTGGTCGGTCACGATCATCACGCTTTCGCCGCGGTCAATCTGCTCGCGGCATTGCATCAGCTTCATCAGCGGCAGCGGGCACATGTCCCCTAGGCAGTCCAGTTTGCGCACGGCCAGGCCCCCTTTGCGCCATTGTACCATGGGCGGCGGGCGCGGGCAAGCGGCGGGCCGCCGGGGGCTGGGAAAGGGGTTGCGCCATGCGGGGGGTTCGATACACAGCCGTGGTTTTGTGGGCGAAAGCCCATGCCGCGCGGCGCGCGGGGAGGTGCCTGCCATGGCAAGGCTGATGTTATTGGGCGGTTCCCAGTGCCAGCTGACTGCGGCGCGCGCAGCCACCGCCATGGGGCACGAGGTGGTGCTGGTCGATTACCTGCCCAACCCGCCCGCCGCCGCCCTGTGCGCGCGCCACGTGCAGGTGAGCACGTTTGACGTGGCGGACTGCATCGACGTCGCACGGCAAAACCGCATCGACGGGGTTTTCACCGTCGGCACGGATCAGCCCGTGTACACGGCGGCCCGCGTAGCCGAAGCGCTGGGCTTGCCCAGCCCCATCACCGCCGCCGCCGCGCGCAGGGCCACCCACAAGCGCGCCATGAAGGACGCGTTTGCGGCGTACGGCGTGCCCTGCGTGCCCTACGGGTATCTGTCGCAGGGGCAAGGCACGGCGCACCTTGCCGCGCTGGGCGCGCCGCTGGTTTTGAAGCCGCTGGACGCGCAAGGCCAGCGGGGCGTGTTTCGGGTGGCAAGCACACACGAGGCCGAAACGCGTCTGCCGGAGACGCTTGCCTACTCGCGCGAGGCCGAGGCGCTGGTGGAAACGTTTTACCCGTCCGATGAGGTCACGTATTCCGGCTGGCTGCAAGGCGGCAGGCTCTATCCCCTGCTGCTGACCGACCGCCAGCTGGTGCCCCACTCCGTGCACATCGGCATTTGCGCGGCGCACCGTTACCCCAGCAAACATGCCGCGCTCGCCCCGCAGATTGAGCGCATCTGCGAGCGGGTGGCCGTGGCGCTGGGCGTTACCGAAGGCCCGCTCTACGTGCAGCTGCTGATCGGCGCGCGGGGCGTGCTGGTCAACGAGGCCGCCTGCCGCATCGGCGGCGCGTTCGAGGATAGCACCATCCCCTATGCCACCGGGTTTGACATGCTAGGCGCGGTCATCCGCGCCGCGCTGGGCCAGCCGTTTGACAATAGCGCGTTGCATCAGCCGCGAGTGGCAGAAGCGGGCTTGCAGCTTTCCGTGCAGATGCTGTTTGTCAAGCCCGGCGCCGTGACTGCCGTTACGCCGCTTGCCAGCGTGCTGGCGCTGCCGGGTGTGCTGAGCGCGGGCTATAACTTCGGCGTGGGCAGCGTGATGCCCGCCATGGAAAACGCGACCGCGCGCTTTGGGCACTGCGTGCTGGCCACCCGCGACGGCGATATGGACACACACGTTAACGCCCTCTACGGGCTGCTGCGCGTCACGGGCGCACAGGGCGAAGCGCTGTTAATCCGCCGAACCAATAACGGAGAAGAAATGATATGAAGAAAATGATGCTACCCGGGCTGGCGCTGCTGCTGGCGGCCACGCTGCTAACCGCCTGCCACCGCGCGGATGACCGCACGCTGACCATCGCCGAGCAGTACGGCATCGCCTATGCGCCTTTGCAGATCATGAAGGAAGAGCGCCTGCTGGAAACCGCCCTGCCGGGCATGACTGTTGAGTGGGTGCAACTTGGCGGGCCAACGGCCATCCGCGATGGGATGTTGGCGGGCGATATCGACGTGGGTTTCATGGGCGTGGGCCCGATGCTGATCGGCGTGGACACGGGCATGCCGTGGAAGTGCTTCACGGCGCTGTCCCAAAACGAGGTCGCTTTCGTCACCAACCGCGCCGATATCCAAACCCTTGCGGACATTGGCCCCAGCGACCGCGTGGCGGTGCTGTCCCCAGGCAGCACGCAGCACATATTGCTTTGCATGGCCGCCAAGCAGGCGCTGGGCGACGCCGAGGCCTTTGACACACGGCTTGTGTCTCTCTCCCACCCCGACGCGATGAGCGCCATGCTCGCGGGCGGCGAAATCGCGCTGCACATCACCACGCCGCCCTACATCGACCTGGAGGTGCAGGCCGGTATGCGCCGCATCCTGACGGGCGTGGACGTGATGGGCGGGCCGTTCACGTTCATTTGCGGCGTGGCCGCTACACGCCTGCACGACAGTCAGCCCGAAGTCTACCGCGCCCTGAACGATTGCCTTGCCGCGGCCATCGCGCAGATCAACGCGGATCTGCCCGCCGCCGCGCACCGGCTGGCCCCCGCCTACGGCGTGGACGAGGCCATGCTGCTCTCCCAGATGCGCTATCAGGGCAGCATCTACGGCACGGCCTTGCAGGGTGTGGACGGGTTTGCGCGGGCCATGGCGGAGCTGGGGCTGCTCAGCCGCGGCTACACCGCCGCAGAATACGCCTTTGACGGCGTAACGGTGCTGCCGTGACGCGCGGCGCGCGCTTTCGCGCGCTGCTTCGCAGGCGCTGGTGCAGCCGCCTTTGTGTGTTTGCGCTGCTTTTGTGCGTTTGGGAGGCCACGGCGGTGTTCGGCGGGCTGTCGCCCCTGCTGCTGCCGCGCGTGGAAGCGGTGGCGCATGCGCTGTGGACAGGCCTTACGCAGGGCGACCTGGCCTTGCAGACGCTGTTTTCGCTGGGGATGATCGCGCTGGGCATGGCCATCAGCGCGGTGCTGGCGTTGTTGCTGGCCGTGGCCGCGCAGCTGTGGCCGTGGGCAGACCGGCTGGCCGACGCGATGACCGCCATGGCGCACCCGCTGCCCGGCCTCGCGCTGCTGCCGCTGATCGTGATCTGGTTTGGCACGGGCGCGCCCGCCGTGCTCACGGTGATCGTGCACGCGTGCGTGTGGTCGCTGCTGCTGGCGCTGCAAAACGGTATGCGCGACACGCCCGCCATCTATGTGGATGTCGGTCGCTGCCTTGCGATGGGCCGCCTGCGCATCGCGGTGGAGATCATGCTGCCCGCGGCGCTCTCACAGGCGCTTGCCGGCCTGCGGGTTGCGTGGGGTCGGGCGTGGCGCGCGCTCATCGGCGCGGAGATGGTGTTTGGGGCCATCGGCGCTACGGGCGGGCTGGGCTGGTACATCTTCAAGCAACGCGCCATGATGAACACCCCCGCCCTGTTTGCGGGCATTTTGCTGGTGGCGGGGCTGGGTATGGCGGTGGAGGGGCTGCTGTTTGACCGCGTGGAGCGGGCAACCCTGCGCCGCTGGCACGCGGGTGAAAGGGAGGAGCGCGCATGACGCTTTCGGCCAACGGGCTTTGCAAGGCCTTTGGGGATCAGCCGGTGCTGCGCGATGTGCGCTTTGACGTGCGCAGCGGCGAAACGCTGGCCATTGTGGGGCGCTCCGGCTGCGGCAAAACCACGCTGCTGAAGCTGCTGGCGGGGCTGATGCAGCCCGACGGCGGCAACGTGCTGCTGGACGGCGTGCCCGCGGGCGCACCCGGCAAAGACCGGATGATGGTATTCCAGAGCTTTGACCAGCTGTTTGCGTGGCGCACGCTGCGTGGCAACCTGACCTTCGCCGTGCGCCGCGCGGGGGTCGCGCGCGGGGCCAAGGCGGCGCGCGCGCTGGCGGATGAATGCCTCACGCTGATGGGCCTTGCCGACGCGGGCGACAAGTACCCCGCCCAGCTCTCCGGCGGCATGAAGCAGCGCGGGGCGCTGGCGCGCGCCGCCGCCCTCTCGCCCCGCGTGCTGCTGCTGGACGAACCCTTTGCCAGCCTGGACGCGGTCAGCCGCGAAAACGCCTACCGCGCCTTTGCGGCGCTCAAAGCCGCCACCGGCGCGGCGACGGTGATCGTGACCCACGATTTGGACGAGGCGGCGGCGCTGGCCGACCGCATTGCTTTGCTCACGCCCGAAGCCCTCGGGCTGGCCGTGATGCTTGACAACCGAAGCGGCATCGCGGACACGCTGCGCGGGCTGCTGGCGGAGCCGCCGGATACGGGCACACAGCCGTAACCCGCTCGGCGGTTATATAGGCGCGGGCGATGCAGTCACAGGCTAACCGCAAGGGCTGGCGCGCGGCGGCGATGCCCGCTGAAAAGCCGCCCCCAGCCAGAATAGACGCAGCCGAGCCGCCCCCGCCATGCCCGTCGCGCGCGCCTGCCGTTGCCCCAAAGGAATGCAGACGCAAAAACCGACACAGCGCGGCCAGCCGCAGCGTTTCCATTCTGTATTGTTGAAAGTGGCTGACGCAAGCGAATGCTTATCCTATTGCAAATCCTTCATGCGTTGTAAATCGCGAACTGTTTTGGTCAATGACGGGGAATGGCGGACTACAGCGTTGCAGGGCTGCGTCGTGCCATCGTGCGATGTCAGGGGCAAAAGCACTGCGAGATAGCAGCGTTTCGGTTTTGAATTGGCTTACGTCTCCGGCGCGGGGTTCACCCGCCAAACGTCCACGCGGTAGGGTTTGCCGATTTCCGACACGATGCGCACGGCGTAGCCCGCGTCGGTCACACTGCCCAGCAGCGTGCAGCGCTCGCGCAGGAAGGCTTCCACCTCCGGCACGGCGCGCGGGTTGCCGTACAGGGCGTTGTAATCGGGGCGGCGGTCATAGATAAAATCCATTTCCTGCGGCCACAGGATGGCCGTGATGCCCCGGCTTTCCACATACGCCGCAAACGTGAGGCCGTTCTCCTGCAAATAGGCCAGGTTGCGCACGTCCAGCAGCGCGTCGTTGTCGAAATAAAACGCGGTGTTCAGGTTGGCAAGCACCTTGGTCTGCGGGGGCACCAGCGCGGCAATCTGTGCAAGGTAGCGGCCATAATCGTAGGGCAGCGCTGCCGCCACGGCCTGCACCGTGGACAGCAACAGCGCCGCCCACACAGCGGGCACAGCAAGGCGCGCGGCCCACTTGCGCCACGCAGGCCGCGCGGCGGTCAGCAGCGGGCAAAGCAGCAACAGCGCAGGCAGCATCCACAGCGATGCGCTCAGTTGGTTGTAGCGGCCGATCAGCGAAGTGCCCAGCGCCGCGCCCAGCGCCATGCCCACAAACGCCGCTGCGGCGGGGTCGCGCCCATGCACGGCGCGCCACAGCCCCCACGCAAGCAGCCCGCCGGTCAGCAGCAATTGGGCTTTCAAATCCGGCAGCACATAGGTGCCGCTCTCGCCCCGCCACAGCTTGCCAAGATAGTCGCCAAAGCCCAGCACCCGCTGCCAAAGCGGCACGTCCAGCCCAAACTCCGTCTCGCCATAGCGGCGGTAGTGCGCGGGAAACTGCGGGTCAAACATGAAACTGAGCCCCACGAACACCAGCGCGACCGCCCCGGTGGCGGCCATGTACCACGCAAGGGCTTTCCACGAAAAGCGCCGCTGCGCGGCCATGCGCAGCAGCAGCGCGCACAGGCCCCCCAGCGCCAGCACAAAGCCATTGGGGTGCAGCCCCACGCCAAGCCCTGCAAGCAGCCCCAACCGCCTGCATACGGCGGGCGAAGCGGGCGCGTCGGCAGCCAGTAGCCCATGCAGCAGCCACAGCGCCACCATCAACAGCAGCACCTCCTGCCGCGCCGTGTGCGACACGGCCACGAACTGCGCGCACACCGCAAGCGTGCCCATCACCGCGAAAGCCACCCCAAACGGCGCGACGCGGCGGCAGCACGCAAACGCAAGCCCCAGCGCCACGCACCCCGCCAGCAGCGACAAGAGCCGCAGCGCGAAGGCACCGTAGCCAAACACCGCCACAAAGCCCGCCTGCAACAGATGGAAGATGATCTTCACGGCGTGCGGGTAGCGGGGCTTCAGGTCAAAAAACGGCTCCGTCACGGCGGGCGAACCGCTGGCCAGCATGTTGCGCGTGAGCCCGCCCAACCAGCTCTCGTCGCTGTGCACCAGCGGGTAGCGCGTCAAAAACAGCAGGTTGCACAGCAGGTAGGCAAGCAGAAAAGTGCCTACCCACAGGGCTTCCCGGCGGCGTTTCAGCAAGCGGCATCCCTCCCCTGCATTGCACCCGCGCGGCACAGGCACGGCGCGCGCGGTTCCGTTGCATTATACCATGCCGCCGTGCGCGCCAACGGCATTAAAAAGCGGTATGGTACATTGCGTATCGTTATTACCTTAACAAACGGGAATCAAGTATAATGACAAAAGAGGCCTCAGAGGGAACGGAGGAAGAAACATGACCTTCACACACCGCATCAAAGCGCTCGCCGCACTGCTCGCCCTCGTGCTGACCGCCACGGTGCTGACCGGCTGCAACACATCCCAGTATGCCCAGAGCGGTCAAACGATCATCCCTGCCAAGGACGTTGCCGCCTATATCGGCCAGCCCGGCGTGACCATCGTGGACATGCAGAGCGCCGAGGGCTATGCCGCGGGCCACGTGCAGGGCGCGGTGCACATCGCGCAGGAAGATATCGTGATCAGCGTGCCCGTCAAGAACATGCTCACCTCGAAAAACAAGCTGCAAAAGCTGCTGGGCGAGCACGGGATCACCGCGGACACGAAGCTTGTCGTGTATGACGACAACCGCATGAACGCCGCCCGCTTTTTCTGGACGATGCTGATGTACCAGAACGAGAACGTGCTGGTGGTCGACGGAGGCCTGGCCGCCATCCGCGCCGCCGGTATCCCCCTGACCGCCGAGGTGCCCACCCCCGCGCCTGCGGAATATGTCGCGGGCGAGAAGGACGCGCGCTGGCTGGCCACCGCCGCCGATGTGCTTTTACAGGTGAACGAGCCGGACAAGAACACCGTGCTGCTGGACGTGCGCACCGAGGCGGAATATCTGGCGGACGGCAAGGTGCCCTCCTCGCTTCTGTGGGATTATGCCAACCTGTTCTATCCGGACAACACCCTCAAGGATGTCCAGACCACGCGCATCAGCATGATCGAGCTGGGCATCCGGCCCGAAAACAGCGTGATCCTCTACTGCCAGACGTCCATGCGCGCCGCCCCCGTGTTCCTGCGCCTGTATGACGCGGGGTATCGCAACATCCGCCTCTACGACGGCGCATATCTGGAATGGTCCCAAAACCCCAACAACCCCATCGACCGCCCCGCGGGCACGGTTGCGCCGAGCAACAAAGACGCATCCTGACCATACGAAAAGGAGAGATACCGGTATGAAGAAGCTGCTGTCCCTGGTCCTTTGCATCGCCCTGCTCACCTCCATGGCACTCGTGACCGCGCAGGCGGAGGTTTCCCCCGTCGTGACAGAAAAGGCGATGGCCTACTTCGCTGGCTATGACGGCGCGAAGTACACCATCAAGGTTCCTGACCTCTTTGCCAAGATCGACGCGGGCGAAGAGATGCTCATTTTGGACATCCGGCAGGCGGACGCCTATGCCGAGGGCCATCTGAAAGGCGCCGTGAACGTGCCCTACGGCATGACCATCGCCGAGAAGCTTGCCAACATCCCCGACGATGTACAGCTCTACATCTACTGCTACACCGGCCAGACCTCCAGCCAGACCACCGCGCTGCTTAACGTCGCGGGCAAGTTTGCCACCAATATCCAGAGCGGCTTCAACAACGGCATCTCCGCCACCGAGGGCTTTGAGAAGTACGTGACCACCGAGGCCGGCCCCGAGCTGACCAGCGACACCTATGCTGTCGACCCCGACGTGCAGGCCGCCATCACCGCCTACTATGCGGACGTGGTGTCCAAAACCGGTACGGCCTTTGCCAACAACAACTTTGCGCCCGACAGCCTCAAGGAAGTGCTGGACGCGGAAATGGACGACTATTTCGTCTACAGCGTGCGTCAGGCGGTCGATTTTGAAGCCGGTCACATTCAGGGCGCGGTGAACAACCCCTACTGCGCGGGCATGGAGCAAAATTTTGCCGCCCAGCTGCCCAAGGACAAGAAGATCATCGTGTACTGCTACAGCGGCCAGACCGCCAGCCAGACCATGGCCATCCTCCGCCTGCTGGGCTACGATGCCTATAACCTGAGCGGCGGCATGGGCAAGGAAGGCGGCGGCGGTTGGCTCGGCAAGGACTATCCTGTGACCACCGACTAATACGCCACCTAAACATCATCAAACGAACCGCCCCCTGCGAAGGTACACTTCGCGGGGGGCGGTTTCAGCAGGCTGAATCCCAATGCCTGCAATGGGGTTGTTTTGAATGGCGCGGCTAGCCTT
>Ga0351952_1023_pt1 | contig 21395 bp, 21 predicted proteins | sample BONcelT113001H15_FD_205817 | JGI IMG/M metagenome (GOLD analysis project Ga0351952, IMG submission 205817) | Enriched cells from coal bed in the Powder River Basin, Montana, United States - BONCAT cells T11 rep3 HSBNCT.T11.300.1.H15 ... | reverse complement strand
TTCCGCAGCAGTTGCACGTCCCGGTCCTGGATGTGGCGCCGGTCTTCCCTTAAGTGAACCACGATGCCGTCGGCCCCGGCCAGTTCCGCCAGCACGGCCGCGGCCACCGGGTCAGGGTATCGCGCGTTTCGCGCCTGCCGCAGGGTTGCCACATGATCCACATTAACCGCCAGTCCCGCCATTTGTCTCCTCTCTTTCAATCGCTTTAATCAATGCAAACAGTTCGTTCGTTTTGGCTTCCATGATTTTTTCATCGGCTGTTGATGTTTCATGGTCATATCCCATGAGATGCAGGATGCCGTGAATCAGGAGAAAGTCGAACCGATCCCGGAAGGAGATGCCGAGTTCGGCGGCTTCCGCGGCCGTTTTGTCCGTGGAGATCACCACATCGCCCAACAGGTCCGGTGCGATATGGGAAAAATCGCCTTCCTGCATGGGAAAGGCGATCACGTTGGTGGGGCCTTCCCGGTCCAGGTAGGTCCGGTTTAATTCCGTGATCCGCGGGTCGTCCACCAGCACGATGGACAACTCCGCGTCAGGATTGCCCAAGGCGTTTAAGAGGACTTGCGCCGTTTTCCGTATCTGTTTCAGCGTCGGTTTTCTCCGGCGCTGCCGGTTGTCGATCAGTATGGCCATTTTTATCCTTTTTTTCGGCCGGCGGCTGGGCATCCGGATATTCGATGCGGTGATGATAGATGCCGTTTAGGATTTTATTGAAACTTTTGGCGATGTTGTTGAGATCCTTCAGGGTCAGCGGGCATTCATCCAGCTGGTGGTCGGAAAAGAGTTTATTGATGAGCTGCTGCACCAGCCCCTGGACCCGGGACGGTGTCGGCTGTTCGAGGGTCCTTGCCGCGGCCTCGACAACATCGGCCAGCATGACCAGGGCCGTTTCCCGTGTCTGGGGTTTGGGGCCCGGATACCGGAAGTCGTCGACGTTGACCACCTGGTCCTTCTGGAGTTTTTTGGCTTTTTCATAAAAAAAGGAGATCAGGGTGGTGCCGTGGTGCTGGGTAATGGCCTCGGTAATTTGCTGGCCCAACTTTTTTTCCCGGGCGATTTCCACGCCGTTCTTGACATGGGAGGTCAGAATCAAACATGACATGGAAGGCGCTATCTTATTGTGGATGTTTTTTCCATCCCGTTGATTTTCAATGAAATAAAGTGGGTTTTTGAGTTTGCCGATATCATGATAATATCCGGAAACTTTGGCAATCAGCGGGTTGGCGCCGATTTCCGATGCCGCGGCTTCGGCCAGGGAACCCACAATAAAGGAATGGTGATAGGTACCGGGGGCTTCCAGCATCAGCCGCCGCAGGATGGGCTGATCCAGATTGGCCAGTTCCAGCAGCGAGCTCTTGGTGGTATATCCGAATGCCATTTCCATCAGGGGCGCGATGCCGGCGGTGATGATGCCGGCGATGATCCCGCCCGAAAAGGCGAAGATCAAGTCCCACAATAATTTAAATCCTGAAAAATTGACCATATAGACGCTGACAACCGCGGCCAGGGCCATGTTAAGCAGTCCGAGCCTGACACCGGCTTTGATGAAGCCCTTATGATCCTTGCAGTCCTGGACCCAGAAGGCGCCCATGATGCTGTTTAATATGAAAAACAGGGAGAATTCAAAACTGGCCTCAAAAAGCATGCCCGAGATCAGGGCCAGGACGATGGCAAAGGGGAAGGCGATTTTAAATCCTAGAAACTGGCAGATGGTCATGGCTCCTGCCGGAATGGGAATGGCGTAGAAAACCGATTCGGGAGAGATGTTAACGGGCGCGTCCGGAGTAAGGTTGTTTGCCAGCGATACCGACAGTTTCAGGATCAGTAGAAGGATGATCAGTATGGAGCCGATAAAAATCAGGTGCTTGTTTCGATAATATAAGATGTCGCTCTGATACTTTAAATGGATGAAATAGGTGATGATGAGCAGGGAAAAAATGATCATGGCGGTGCCGATGCTTTTTTCAAACACCTGCTGTTTGCCGCTTTGTTCCTGGAGGGTTTTGAGTTTCATGATATGGGTCTGGGAGACCCGGTCCCCTTCCCTGAGAATCATTTCCCCTTTTTTGATCTTATATAAAATCGGCTGGACTTGATTTTCCGCCTCTTTTTTCCGGTTTTCCGTCTCGGCCCGGTTCATGGCGATATTGGGCTGGATCAGCCGCTGGGTGAAATCAACAATCAGGTTGACCAGATTATAATCCACACCCCTTAAAATCGGTTCGCCGATAACACGGACCATGGTTTTGGCCTGATCCGGGCTGTAAAACTGTCTCAGGTTCTGGACAATTCTTTCTGAATCAGCATCGATGGTTTTCAGCACGATCCCCTGGGGGTTTTCCTGAATCAGAAGTTCCTTGTTTGCCACCACGCCGTTGTTTAAAATCTGCGACAAAATGCTGATGAGCAGGTCGGAGATTTTTTGGGAAAACCCCTGGTTGACAAGAATGCCGTAAGCGCCGTTGTCCACGGGAATACCAAGGATCTCTTCAAACTGTGGTTTTGTCTCCCGTATGCCGACACGCACATTCGTGGCGCGACTTTCCCCGTCGGCATCGGTCCCGGCCGGAATTTCCATGATGTTGCGCGCCTGACTGAAGGCGTCGTTGATTTGACGCGTAAGGGTCGTTAATAGCTTTGTGTCGTAATCATAGACGGTTAAAATCTCATTGCGTGCCTGCCGGCGTTTGAGTGCCGTGGCTTCCGTGTCTTCGATCAGCAGATCGGCCGGGGCCTTGATGTCCTTTTCCGCGATATCCCCCAGTTGATAGGGGGTCTGCACGATGATCAGCTTGGGAGAAAGAACCAGCGTGGAAAGCACCGTCAATGAGACCAGGATGACCGCCAGACTCCAGGTATCGGTCGATATCCCTTTCTTGTAGCTGATGTCGACGGTTTTTGATGTCAGGTTAAGCATTTATCAAATTCGATTTTAGTTTGGTTATCTGGGCCGTGTGTCTGGAAATTATCAATTTTCCGGGGGATATGCAAGACGGAATTTATGTGAAGGCATCCGGCAAGTGCTTCTTAAACGCCATTTTCGCCCGCCGATTCGTCTGGAGCCGCTATTTGTCTTTCCCGGCCGCCTTTTGTTCGTATGCATTGATGATTTTCTGGACCAGCCGGTGGCGCACCACGTCATGCTTGGTAAAAAAGACAAAGCGGATGTCGTCGATCCCGTAAAGAATTTCCCGGGCTTCAACCAGGCCCGAGGCCCGATGGCTCGGCAGATCGCTCTGGGTGATATCGCCGGTGATCACGGCTTTGGAATTAAATCCGATGCGCGTTAAAAACATTTTCATCTGTTCGGTGGTGGAATTCTGCGCTTCGTCGAGGATGATAAAGGAATCATTTAAGGTTCTTCCCCGCATGAAGGCAAGGGGCGCCACTTCGATGATATTCTGCTGCATCAGGCCGCCCGCTTTTTCAAAAGTCATCATATCATGAAGGGCGTCATAAAGGGGCCGCAGGTAGGGATTGACCTTTTCCGCCAGGTCGCCGGGCAGAAAACCAAGGGCTTCGCCGGCTTCCACGGCCGGTCGGGTCAGGATGATACGGGTAACCTGTTTTTTCGCCAGTGTCGCCACGGCCATGGCCATGGCCAGGTAAGTCTTGCCGGTGCCGGCCGGACCGATGCCGAAAACGATGTCAAATTGCCGCATGGCATCGATATATTCCTTCTGGGCCGGGCTTTTTGGCGTGACGGTGCGCTTTTTGTTGGTGACATAGACCGCGTCGAGAAAGATGTCCTTGATCTTAACGGTGTGGTCGCGGCTTAAAATACTGGTGGCATATTCCACGTCCCGGGGATAGACGGGATAGCCGTCGGCAATAAGACCGTAAAGCTGGTTGAGGATGTTTCGTGCAAGATCCGCGGCAATGGCGTCGCCGTAAAGGGATACGGTGCCGCCCCTGGCCTGGATGACCACGCCGGTGGCTTCGGCAATCCTTTTGAGGTTGCAGTTGAGTTCTCCGAAAAGATCCCTGGCCAGACCGACATCGGGAAATTCGAGTTCGGCCTGTAGGTGCTTCTGATCTTTGGTCATTGTTATTGAAATTCCAATCAGGTTGATTCCGGTTTCCCGACAGATTGACAACCGGCGGTCCGCTCGCTCATGCGCGTGTTGCCGGACGGGTCTGTTGATCCGCTGAATTTCTCAAACTCGGGCTTCGCCCTCAAACAGTGAGAAATTCTTAACGCGGATCAACAGACCCGTCTTTTCGGCAACAAGCGCAAATTCGCTCGCGAACCGCCGGTTGCCAATCTGTCGGGATTTGGCCTTTTACGAGTGCATCAAATTTACAATGTTATGGGAAAAACACAAGAAATTTCTTGATGTTGATAATCATTTAAGATAATTATAAATTTTATTACGCGTCAGGGTGGGTGACGGGATCGGCGGCAGGCAGGAGAGGGGCGCCGGAACCGTTGAACCATGAAACGAAACTATCTGCGGGGAGAGGTGATGAATCCTTTTGACATGGCCATTGTCGTCCTGATGGGATATACCGTGATCCGGGGAATTTTCCGGGGATTTATCCGGGAAGTGGCGGGCATTATCGGCCTGTTGGCCGGGTTTTACGCGGCCTACGCTTATCACGGGCAGTTCTCGCCAATGCTCGAAGGCTGGATAGCCGACCCGGCGTATCGGGATATCACGGCGTTTATCATATTGTTCTGCGGCATCATGATTGTGGTCATCGGGCTGGGAATGATCGTCCGCCTTATTGTTAAAATGATGCTGCTGGGGATACTGGATCGCATTTTCGGGGCGGTTTTCGGCGCGGTCAAGGGCGCGCTGATCGCTTCGCTGCTGCTGGTGGTGCTGGTCAATTTTCTGCCTTCCGGCGGCGCGGCCCTGATTAAGGAGTCCCGCCTGGCGCCGGTTGTGACCACAATATCAAAGGAGATGGTGCGTCTGATTCCTGAAAATGCCCGGGAGTCATTTAATTCCCGGATGCAGGCCATCCGGGAGGAGTGGGGCCGCCGGCCCTGAAGCCGGGGCCGTGCCCATGTCGGTGGAAAGGGTTTCCCCGCCCGTGGCAGGTGCGCTGTTATCCGGCGGCGACCCGGGCCGATGGTTCAGACAGTGGCTTGTTTTACCGTCAACGGCATCAATCTGGTGATAAAAGAGTTGATCGTCGGCAGCCGGATTCCGGTATAACGGCGTTTGAAGGGATTGGTCGGCGTGCCCGCGGATAATCTTGTCGATGTAACAAATCGTCATCCGTTGGATCAGGCCCCGGCGACGTTGGTCGAAGGCGTCCGATGCCGCGCCGTTCCCGTCGGATCCGTCTGAGCGCCGATTATGGAGCCGCCTGGCATAGGCGGTCAGTACATTATGAACCTGATGCGTCGGTATGAGCATAAGCAACGACATATGATTTGATAAACTGTTTATGGCTCGTAAACGCGATTTCCGGCAGCCGGTCAAGGGCGAACCATTTTGCTTCATCCGCGTCATCGCCGGCAACCAGATCACCCGTAAAGGATCTGACCAGAAAACCGGTCATCAGAATCGTATGGTAGTTTTGGCTCGGATGCGTCAGGACCCCGAGCAGCATGTCGATTTGTCCGGTCAGGCCGGTTTCCTCCCGCAATTCTCTCAGTCCCGCGCCTTCCGGAGTTTCATCAAGTTCCATGAATCCGCCGGGCAGGCACCAGAATCCTTTTTTGGGATCCACGCTCCGCTTGACCAGCAGTACCCGTTCCCGGGCATCGATGGTTACCAGGCAGGTGGCGGGGATGGGGTTTTCATAGAGCGGCAGGTCGCAGGACGCGCAGAACAGGCGCTGACGGCCTTCCCATGTTTTGTGCGTGAGCCGGTTTCCGCAATAATGGCAATGGGTTTTAATTCGCATCTCTATTCCGGATCGACCTCTGTCGCACATCTACGATTTCATTATCCTTGATAGTCTCGGAAAAAGTCGCCATCGGACGGCCTTGTAAAAAGTTCAAGATCAAGGCTTGCGCAATATCGAAGAATGCAGAGTACTTAGCGTACGTGAAATTCTGAGAGATTGCGCGTAACGCAGATATTGGACTTTTTACAAGGCCGTCATCCTTAATCTTCAAAATCGCCCGCGGGCCCCTTGTCGGCGTCGATGGATTTGGCGCGTTCAATTATTTTTTCAGTGGTCCACTGGTCGGGCGGTTCGATCCGGGATGCCTTTGGCCCGGGGTCATGGGAACCGGCTTCAAGAATGGCATCAACGGCCAGGGGAGCCGTGTCTCTGGCGTTAAATACATCCACCAGCATTTTATAAACAAAGGATGCCACCCGCTCGGTCATGCGTTCGCGGATGGGCGCCGGCTGGGACAGCATCCGGTTTTCAAAGGGGAGGTTTAGCTTTTTGTAATCTCCGGCCTTCATTTTTCCGGCCTGGGCATGGGCGATCATCTGTTGCCATAAGGGATCCGAGAGGCCTTCATGGGAAACCTTTATAAAATTGCCGTCCGCATCAAGAATGGCGTTTCCGTAATCATTGACCTCAAGGCCCCATGAGATCATCTGCAGGGCTGTTGCCACATTGGCCTTGGTTGTCCGGGTTTTTTCAACGATCTGTCGCAGGCGTTCCGAACTGTTTCCGGATGTGCCGTGCTGGGCTCCGGATACCCTGTATTTTTCAAGCGCCTGATGGATCGCGGCGGTCAGTTCCACCTGAATGCCCTCCGATGCGGCCTCGATCCCGTGGGTGGTGCCGTTGTTTAAGGCGATCCATTCCGGAAAAATCGAATGGGCATTGAGGCCCTGGATCAGAAAGAGCGCTTCCTCCACGGTGGACAGCCCTGATTTTCCTTTTATTTCTCCCACTTCTGTTTCATATCCCGCCCATTCGGGCACCAGGGAATGCAGCGTGATGCTGGCCAGCAGGTTTTTGTCGTCGGGAAGATGGGATGCGTCGATGGCAATGGATGTCATGCCGGCTTCAAAAAGGGTGGGAATTTCGGTCCGGGCGCTTTCAATGTCTTGGTCGCCTTTAATGCCGTAATGATCGGCATGCACCGCCACGGGAACCGTGATGTTGAGCTCGTTGCAGAGGCTGTCGACGATCCGGGCGATATTCCAGTAATTGACCGCGCAATAGGCCTTGGCCCCACCTTCGGATTTGGCGATTTCAATGATGATGGCCGCATTGGCCCGCTGGGCCGCCAGGAGCGCGCCCCGGATCACGAAATAGCTCCGGCCGTTGGCGGCCATGGTCATGGCCTTGCCTTTTTTGAGCATGGCCCGGTCGATGTATCTTCCGGAAACGATCAGGGCTTGTGAATTGGGGAACAACGCGACGATATTGGGCGGCCGGCCCATCTCAAGGGCCTGTTCGAATTTTTTCGGATAATCCTCAGGCGTATACGTCATAATGGGCCTCCTTGGTCAGGTTCGGAATCGTTTGTGTTTTCCGTGGAGATCGGATCGTCGGTTGTCCGGGCGGCTTCCAACCGGATTTGATTGATGATTTCCATGATCTCCTGCTGGTGTGTCTCCGGGGCCTCCAGGTCACCCCATCCTTTCTGGGTCTGGAAAAGACCGTCGTATGCGGTGTCATGATGAGAACGGATTCGATGGCGGATGTGTCGCTCCCCCAGTATGGATGCCACGAGCTGTGCCTCCACCGCATTTTCAAGAACCGCGACGGTGATAAAGATTACGTCTGCATGGGCGTTATCGGTATCGTGGGGCATCTGATGGTTCATGGCATCGGCGTCCGGATCGGGTTTGGAGATCAGGGGAAGCTGAAATATTTTATTAATATAATTATAATTAAATAATTGCAAGCGGTTGTCAAGGGGAAAAAACAGGGGAAAGCAGGGACAAAGGGCAAAAACGAAAAATGGAAAAGTGTTGTCAATTCCATTTTGCTCAACTAAACTCCAATGAAATCGGTGTTGTGGTTTTTTTATTTTTCATGTTGCCGGCGCAGGTCGGTGTGCCTCTCCCCCGGATAATTTTGAAAAAGGCATGAAACTTGCAGATATCTTTGCAATTGATGCAACCGGCGTTATTGCCGATGGATGATTTTTAAATACGGTTTACGAATCCATTAATTTTAAAAAAAAAGGACGGAATGGAAAAAATTTCACATGATCAGTATCCGTCTGAACCGGTGGTTTTAGACAAACTCTCCATTAAATTCATGAAGCAGTCCCGGTTCGTTCCCTTGCATCTGCGCGACAATATCCTCTGCATTGCCATGGCTGATCCGGATGATTTCCGAACCATCGACGCGCTCAAACTCGGATATGGCTTAGAAATCACGGTCTGTGCCGGCGATGAGGAAGATATTACCGAAGCCGTCGAGCGTTTATACGGGGTGGGAACCCAGTCCCTTGAAATGATCATTGAGGAAGCCGGCAGGGACATTTATGAAATTTCCCGGGAAGGCGGCGATGATGTGGCCCACCTGCGGGATCTGGCATCCGAGGCCCCCATCATCCGGCTGGTTAACCGCCTGATTTTACGGGCTGTGGAATCAAGAGCCAGCGATATTCATTTTGAACCGTTTGAAAATGAATTCAAAGTCCGCTACCGCATCGACGGCGTGCTCCATGATATTGAATCCCCGCCCAAGCGGCTTCAGGCCGCCATCATCTCCCGGGTCAAAATCATGGCCAACCTCGACATTGCCGAACGCCGGCTCCCCCAGGACGGACGGATCAAGCTCAAGATATCCAGCCGGGAAATCGATTTCCGGATTTCCACCATTCCCACCCTGTTCGGGGAAAGCCTGGTCATGCGGGTCCTGGACCGGGAAATGCTGGTTTTAGATCTCGAGGCCCTGGGGTTTCCGGCGTCGTTGATGGCCGAATACATGCGCCTGATCACCCAGCCTTACGGCATGATCCTGGTTACGGGTCCCACCGGTTCGGGCAAGACATCGACCCTTTACACCTCCCTTGCCAAAATTAATGCCCCGGAAAACAAGATCATTACCTTAGAGGACCCGGTGGAATATTACCTGCGCGGGGTCAACCAGATCCAGGTGAATCCCAAAATCGGGCTTTCCTTTGCCAACGGCCTGCGCGCCATTGTGCGCCAGGACCCGGACATTATCCTGGTGGGGGAAATCCGGGACAGGGAAACCGCTGAAATCGCCATACAGTCGGCTTTGACCGGCCATTTGATCTTTTCCACCCTGCACACCAACGACGCAGTGGGGGCCGTCAGCCGTCTGCTGGACATGGGGGTGGAGGGTTTTCTGCTGAGTTCGACCCTTCTGGGGGTTCTGGCCCAGCGGCTGGTGCGGGTGATCTGCACCCACTGCAAGACCCCGGCGCCGCCCGAGGAAAAATATCTGGCAGCCATGGGTATATCGCCTGAAGAAGCTGAGGCCATTCAGTTTTATGTGGGCACGGGATGTGAGCACTGTCGGCACACGGGCTTTATGGGAAGAACCGCCATATTCGAGTATTTGCCCGTGGGCGCCGGTATCCGCCGGAAAATTTCAGAACGAGCAGACTCCGAGCAAATCCTGGAAACAGCCCTTTCCCGGGGTCTGGTCACCCTGCGGCAAAACGGCTGGGAAAAGGTGCGGATGGGGGTGACTACCCCGTCTGAAGTCTTAAGAGTGACACTGGAGCGATAGATATGCCGTCCTTTATATATAAGGCCACTGATGCCGGCGGGAAAATCGTTTCCGGAACCATGGAAGCGGCCCTGGAAAAAGACGTGGTAGCCCGGCTCCACGGCATGAACCTCATCCCCATCCGGGTGGCGGCCTCCAAGGGAAGCGCGGCGGGCTTCGGTCTTAACCGGTCTTTTGATGTGTCGTCTCTGTTTAAGCGGGTCACGTCCCGGGATGTCATGTATTTCACCCAGGATCTGTGCGCCCTGCTCGATGCCGGCCTGCCCATGGACAAGGCCTTGAACATCCTGATTCACGTATCTGAAAACGACCGGTTCCGCCAGATCGTCACCGGGATATTGCGTTATGTTGAAAGCGGCAATTCCCTGTCGGATGCCTTAACGGAATATCCGAAGCATTTTTCCACATTGTATGTCAACATGGTCAGAGCCGGTGAAACCGGCGGGGTGTTGCCGGCGGTACTTGAACGCCTGGGAGTTTTTCTTGAAAATTCCCAGGATCTGAAGGATTATATCACTTCGGCCATGGTTTATCCGATGTTTCTGGTCCTGGTGGGCGGGTTGTCCATCATCGTTATGCTGACCTTTGTGATCCCGAAATTTTCCATTATTTTCGCGGATATGGGCCAGGCCATGCCGGCCTCCACCCAGATTCTTCTGGCCATCAGCAACGGGATGCGGGATTACTGGTGGCTTATTATCGGCATCGTCGTGGCGATCTCGGTCATCATTCGACAATATATCAGAACCCCGGCCGGTCGTTTGCGGACCGACCGCCTCAAGTTCAGGGCCCCGGTGGTGGGCAGGCTCGTCAAATCCGTGGAAGCGGCCCGTTTTTCCCGCACACTGGGAACCCTGATCCGAAGCGGAGTCCCTATCCTGCAGGCCCTTACCCTGGTTCGTGAAATTATTACCAACCAGGAAATTTCCGCTTCCCTGAAAACCGTCAATGACCGGGTCAAGGAAGGCGACACGTTATCATCGCCCCTGGATCAGGCCGGGATTTTTCCCCCGTTGGCGGTGCAGATGATCGCCGTGGGCGAGGAGACCGGCAGGCTCGACGACATGCTTCTCAAGGTGGCCGATAATTATGACAAGTCGGTGAGAAACATGATCAAGCGGTTTGTGAACCTGCTGGAGCCCGCCATGATTCTGGCCATGGGGTTGATGGTGGGGTTTATCGTGATCTCCATGCTCATGGCGGTGTTTTCCATGAATGAGGTGCCGTTTTAAAAAAGGAGTTGCTAAAAATCAAGTATGCACTGACGGGAACGCGGCACATTGATTTTTCGCGAGATCGTGGATTTCGGGGGAAAAAGCGATTTTCGCGGATGCGTTAAGAATGGCAAACTGTTTGAGGCGCTTGCGCCGAGTTTTTGCCATTCAGCATCCGCGAAAATCGCGACCCCCGAAAGACGCTCGAAGCGAAAAATTAATGTGCTGCGTTCCCGTCACGGAAGGAGTAAATAACATGTTCAAACATGCAAAAAACAAACGCGGATTTACCCTGATCGAGCTGTTGATCGTCATGATTATCCTGGGTCTGCTGGCGGCGCTGGTGGCGCCCCGGATGTTCGGCAAGGTGGGTACGTCCAAACAGAAAGCGGCCCAGGCCCAGATTGCCCTGCTTGAAACCGCCCTGTCCACCTATCGACTGGATGTGGGACGCTTCCCCACCACGGAGCAGGGGCTTGAGGCACTGCGCATCCAGCCGGAAGGCCAGGAAAACTGGGACGGACCCTATCTGCCCAAGGAAATCCCCCTGGATCCCTGGGGAAAACCTTATGAATACCGGTATCCGGGCGAGCACGGGGATTTTGATATTATTTCCTTTGGCGCCGACGGCCAGCCCGGCGGCGAAGGCGAGGATACCGATATCGTCAACTGGAAAAACATCGGTCAATGAAAAGCGGATTTACGCTCATTGAACTGCTGGTGGTGCTGGTCATGGTGGCTCTGGTGTCGGGGTTCGTGGTGCCCAGGATCGTCGCGCCGTTTGGTCATCTGCATGTGAAAACCGCGGCTGCTGAAATCGCCGGCCTGCTTCGCCATTGCCGAAGCCAGGCCGTATCCAGAAAAATCGGCAATGCCATCGTGTTTGATTTAGATACTCAGGAAGTCCGGGTGTTTTCTCCGGTCCATCCCGGCGCGTCATCAGGTGCGGAGTTGATGGAACGCATGTCTGCCGAAACACGGTATCAGCCGCCGGACGGGGTCCGAGTCAGCCGGGCGTCGGTGGGAAAGGATGTTCTCGAAAGCGGCGTGTTTACCCTGACGTTTTTCCCCAACGGAAATTCCAGCGGGGGAGAACTGGTGATTTCCGGTGAAACAAAACGCCGATACGGCATCCGGATCGATCCCATCACCGGCATAGTGGCCGTGTCCGTTGATGAAAGCGGGACCCTCTGATAAGTATGGCCGTAAATACGGAATACCTGATGTTTATGCCGGGATTTTTGCCGTCGGGCCGGGGACTGGACCGGCGGGGGTTTACGCTCATTGAAACCCTGGTGGCCATGATGGTGCTGGCCATCTCCTTTGTGGTGATCATGCAGCTTTTTTCCGGCGGGCTGACATCGAGCCGGATCTCCGGAGATTATCTTTATGGCATGTTTCATGCACAGGAAAAGATGGACGAATTTCTGCTCTCTGAAAATCCGGAACCCGGGACCTATGAAGGGGTTTTTGATGACGGCTACGCCTGGACGGCCGTGTTGACGGTGCTCGAATCCGATGACCCGGAAACTCAAAAGGTCCCTCTGGTGCCCGTGGAAGTGGCCGTGGCCGTGCGCTGGCCCCATGGGGCCGGGGAAAAGACCTTTTCCATAAAATCGATGATGCTGGCGGAAAGAGCCGCCATGGCAGGGCCAAATACGGAATAGACCATGCAATCACGCGCGGACAGCGGATTCACCCTCATGGAGTTGCTCATTTCGATTACTATTATGGGGGTGATCCTGACCATCATCATGGGGGGTTTGCGGATCGGGATCCGTGCCTGGGAAACCGGCAGCCGGGATGTGGAAAGCCGCCAGCGGCTCCAGATCGTGCTGTCGCTGATCAAGAACCAGTTGGGGGCCGCCTGCCCGGAAAACATTCGGAAACCGGAGATGGATCCTTATTTATTCCGTGGGGATGAGTCTTCCATGGAATGGATTTCCCGGGTGTCCATTGTACCGGGAAACGCCCATGGCAAGGTCTATGTCACGTACCGGATCGATGCCGATGATAACGGCGGCCGGTCCCTGACGGCGGCCGAGCACTCCCTGGTGCGCATGGATCCTGATGGGCAACGATTTGTGGTGGATGAGGCCGATTTTTACGAGCTGATCCGCGGCGCGCACCGGATCGGTTTTGAATACCTGGGAGCTTCTGAAGACGGGGTCCGGGAGTGGCGCAACATCTGGGACCCGGAAGCCCAAAGCGGTTGGCCGGCCGCGGTGCGGATCACTTTGCAGATGGAAGAAACCAAACCCGCCGCCGCGGTGATCGCACGATTTCATGCCGAGCCGGAGGACAGTTGATGGCGCGGATGATCCCGATGATGCCCATCATGGACATGCGATCATCAGATCGCGGCATCGCATTGGTGATGGTGCTCTGGGTACTGATGCTCCTGTCGGTCATCGTGGGGGAATTCTGCTACAGCATGAAAACCCAGGTCAATATTACGGCCAATTATAAGGAGTCCACCGCGTCGTATTATATTGCCTTAGCCGGCATCAACAACGCGATTTATAACATGGTTTATCAAACCGTGATCCCGCCGCCGGCAGATGGTGAGGGAGCGGATGAAGACGCCGTCGAATGGCGGATCAATACGGAAATTCCGCCCATTGATTTTGCCGGCGGCCGGGTGACGGTATGGATTGATAATGAAAGCGGAAGAATCAATATCAACCTGGCCGACAGGGACCTTTTGATGTTCATGTTGTCCGGCTTTGAACTCGAAAATGAGGAAAAAGAGATTATTGTCGATTCCATTCTGGACTGGCGGGATACGGATGATCTCCGGCGGCTTCACGGCGCGGAAAGTGAATATTATCAGTCTTTGCCCCAGCCGTATTCGGCCAAGAACGGGCCGTTTGACGCCGGTGATGAGCTGCTGCTGGTCCGGGGGGTGACCCCGGAGATTTATTACGGGGGACTTGACCGGATGGTTACGGTTTTCCCCAAAATCGCGCCCGAGCAAACAACGGACCGCCGGAAACCCAAAACGGAAACGGATTTCAACCGGATCAATATCAATGCCGTGCCGCCGGCCATGTGGGCGTCCCTGCCGGGGATGACGGAGGACATGGTCGCGCAAATCATTGAATTTCGTAAGGAAAAGGATTTCAGATCCATGTCGGAACTGGGCGAGATCGTCGGAAATGACGTGCTGGCAGGCATATCCCGCTATCTTAACACCCGGCCATCCCCGTATTACACCATTTACGCCACCGGCGAAAAACCGGACAGCGGCATTTATGAGACCATCGCGGCCACCATCCGCATGGACAATACCATCGCGAAGCGATATCGGATTGTGGAATGGAAAATCGGTATTCCATTGCGGGAGCAGACGGTTGCCGGAGGAGAAATTGCAAGTGAACAAATTTGACATCCGCCAGGGCCAAAACAAAGATGATGTAACCGGTGTCGGCGGTATCGGCGATAAGGGAGAAAGGCGCATTGATTTTTAATACCGGTGTCGGAATTGATATGACCCCCGGCAATATCAGCATTGTCGCCCTGAAGGGCTCTTTTACGGGCATCCGGGTTGCCGCCCGAGAGGATTTTCAGGTCGATGGCGGAAAAAATCCGGAGGAGGCCGCTGCCGATATGGCCGCGTTCATCAACGGGTTCATCCGGGGCTACGGGATCGCCGCCGCGCAGGTATATGCGTCGATTCCGGGCGAGCACTGCATATTGCGGGAGATCACCTTTCCCAGGAACGTCCGGGAAAACCTCCGGGGCACCCTGGTTTATGAAATGGAAAAATATGTGCCGTTTTCAGCCGATGATGTCTATTTTGACGGGCAGATCATTGAGGAAGACAGGCAAGCCGAAAAAATCCGCGTATTGTTGGCCGTGCTCAAAAAAAGTGATCTGCAACCCTGGCTGCAGCTTTCCGGTCGCCTGGAAACCGGTTTTTCCGGTATTACCATCGCCCCGGTTGCGGCAGCCAATTATTTTATGTATCAGCACGGGAGTATTGTCGGCCCGGTGATGATTATTGATGTCCGGGATGACGCCTTTGACCTGATCCATATCCGGGGCCATGCCCTTGTTTACGCCCGCACGGTCCGGATCCCTGACCCGGAAGCCGATATTTTCCCCTTGGTCGCCGCACACCTGGAGCAGGCCGGGAAAACATTTTGCGCTGATGAAATGCAAATCCGTTTTACCATATACGGAAAAACGGATGCCGTCTCGCTCGGGGAACGGCTGGCCGGCCTTTCCCGGTTTGAACCGATCAACGACCCCCCTAAAGCGCCCGGCCTGTCCGGTGAAGAAGCCGTCACGGCCGTCGGGCTTGCATTAAAGGGGCTCCAGAAAGTGCCGGTGCAGCTCGAATTCATGCCGCCGGATCTGCGGCGCCGTCCGGACCGGCGGGGGATTATCCTGATGCTGATCCTGGCCGCCTTGCTGGTCCTGTCGGGTATGGCGTGGATCGGCAATCATTTCATGGCGCGGCGGGCGGTATCCGTCCATTTGGACATGGAGATCGATCGACTCCGAGCTGAGGCTGATGTCATTTTAAAGAAGGAATCCGAAATCGACCGGATGACGGCTCACCTGAAATATCTGTCCGGACTCCGGCCGGGAAACCGATTTTCTTTAGACGTACTCAGGGAACTTTCTGAAAGGATTCCTGAAACCGCATGGCTCCGTGAACTTCGACTGGCCGGCGATGCCGTCACTCTGACCGGGCAGGGGGATTCGGCCTCGGAATTGATTACCCTGCTGGAGGAGTCTCCGATGTTTCAGGATGTTAAATTTCTGGCCACCATCCGAAAAGACAGGGACGGCAAAGAGGTGTTCCGGATCGGACTTACCCTATCAAAATAATGAGCGAGTTGCATGCTGTCATCATTTGAAATAACAAGGGAACGGAAAATCATATTGAGCGTCGGGGCTGTTTTGCTGATCCTGGGCGCGATATACCGGTTTTATCCTATGATCGGCCCTTTGTTGACGGGGTCCGATGACATTCTTGTCAAGCAGGAGAGCATCGGGAGGTATCAAAACGTCGTCAGCCGGGATCACCAGGTCGCCGCGGATCATGGCCGGATAAGCCGGATGCTTTCCCGGGCCGAAGCCGGACTGCTGGCAGGCGCCACGGAATCCCTTGCCGCGGTGGAGATTCAGAATATCATCAATACCATCGCCGCCGCCAACAACATCAAGATCGATACCATGCAGGTCATGAGAACCCGGGATGCCGACGCCGTCGGCTATGCCATGATTCCCGTCAGGTTTACCTTCGGTTCCAATATTCTGCAATTAAAGGAAATACTGCATCGCATGGAAATCCATGACAAGATGCTCATCGTCACGGAAATTAATATAGGAATGGCGGTCAGGACACGACCGGGTGAACTCCGGGCCACCATTACCGTGGAAGGCGTCATGAAAAAAAAGGGAGTCACAGGATGACCGCCATGTTTTCCAAAGTATGGATCATCAATATCGTGCTGGCGGTGCTGATTCTTTTCTGCTGGATCCGGATTTTGGACGGCCGGGACGCGGAAATTAGCATTCCGGCGCAACCCGTCGCCGTTGAAAAGACCGGCACTGTATCCAGAACCATAAGCGCTGCCGTTGCGCGGCCCGCATCTTCTCCGGAATATGAGGGCATTGTGGAGCAAAACCTTTTTTCATCCGATCGCACGTTTATTGTGGAAGCGGTGGAACCGGAGCCCGTGGTGGAAGCCGAAGCCCGCATATCCGGTGAAAAAATCGTGCTCTACGGGGTCGTGGTTCTCGATACCCACAAAAAAGCCCTGATCAACAACCCGACGCGCAAGCCCGGGGACCGGGATTTTCTCTGGATCAGGGAAGGCGAGCGGCTCAGCAACCTCCAGGTAACTAAAATCGAGCGGGAGCAGCTTTTGTTAAACGACGGGGCCGTGCAGTATAAAATCGGCCTCTATGATCCGGGAAAGGCCCGACCACAGGCTTCTCCCACACCGCGGGCCTCGGCTCCCCAGCAGCGGGACGCGCCCCAGGTCATCAGTGCCGATCCCGCTCCTGCCCCGGCGCCTGGCCCACAAACGGGAACCGGGACGGTCGCTCCGGCCCAGCCCCGGCAGCCCCGGCCAAAAACGCCCCCGAAGCAGGCAGTATCCGGCGATGATGATGAATACGAGATCATTGATACGCCCTTTGGTGAAATCAGGAGAAAAAAAACACAATGAAGACAACCCTTATGAAATTTTCCAGACTTTGGATCATCGGTTTTTTTTGTTTCCAGTTGATCGCATGCGCGGCATGGGCCGGCCCGGAAACGCCTAAAAACCTTTCCGTAACCGTCCACTCCGGATCTTCTGAAAACCCGGGGGAAGCCGGCGATCCGGCATCAACCGGGATTGCGGGTGAAGGGGGCGATGCCGGAGGGGACGCGCAAAATCGAGCCGCCGGTGATGGAGATCCGGTTCGCCCGGATCGGGATCCGGATGAGATGCAGGTGGATGCGCCGCCATACGAACCGGTGATTATGGTGATTGACAATGAATCCGATGCGGCCGATCCCCGAACAGGTGCCGCGGATATGAATGAGAGATCCGCTCTTTTTCCGCGGGATTCCGGCGATATTTCGCCCCCCCCCCTGAAAAAGCGGCGGTGTCCGACGCCAACGGCCTGGTGCTTAATTTCGACAATGCCGATCTGGTGGAGGTGATCCGGACCTTTGCCGAGTTGCTGGAAATCAATTACATGCTGGAGGCGGGCGTTGGCGGAAAAGTGACCATTCACACCGCCGGCAAACTCGACCGGGGTGACCTGTTCCCGGTTTTTTACCAGATTCTGCAGACCCATGGCCTGACCGCGATCAAGCAGAACAATATTTATAAAATCATGCCCGCCCGGGACGCCGTCCGCCTGCCGATCCCCTCCCAGGTGGGCAAAGACGCCAAACGGATATCCCCCCGGGATCAGATGATGGTTCAGATCATTCCGCTCCGATCCATTGCCGCAGCGGAGATGAGCAAGATTCTGACGCCCTTTATCTCCGCCGACGGCGCCATGGTGGTGGTCGACAATGCAAACATTCTGATGGTCATAGATAAATTTTTTAATATCGAAAAGGTGTTGCGCCTGATAGACGTTTTTGACGCCGATATTTTCGACCGGGTCAATTACCGGTTCTATTCCCTCGACTATGCCGATGCCGCATCTCTTGCCGATATCCTGGGCAAGATGCTGGTCTCCTACGGCCCCGGAATCCAGGCCGCCACCAACCTGATTCCCATTGAACGGCTCAATATGCTGCTGGTCATCAGCCCGAATCCGCATATATTCAACTATCTTAATAATTTTATCACTGAATACGACATTCCCAGCCTCAGCACGGAACTCGGGATATATGTTTATCCGGTCAGAAACGGGCAGGCGGGCGATATTGCGTCCCTGCTCAGCACCGTCTTTTCAGGTAAAAAGACGACCGATCAGAAGGGAAAACCGTCCGCGGCCACCCGGAATCCATTGAGTCGGTCGGCGCCGGCGGACGCGCCGGCCGAACCCGCAGCGGTCCCATCGGCCACCGGCGTTGAAGTCGCCGTTGGATCAAGCACGTTGCGGGGCGAGGTGACCATCACGGCGGATGAGTATCGCAATTCGCTGATCATCGAAGCCACCCCGGCGGATTACCAGATGGTCAAAAACCTGCTGGCCCAGCTCGATGTGCTCCCCCGGCAGGTGCTCATCGAGGTTACCATTGCCGAGATCACGTTGGATGACAAGAGCGAGTTGGGCGTGGAATGGTCTTATGTCAAGGGCGATGCCAGTATGAGCACCAGCCTGCTGAGCGCGAATATAGGGCGGAGCGGGCTCCAGTACACCATCGGCAGCCCGGACCGGTGGAAGGCAACCATGTCGGCCCTGGCATCAAAAAACAAGGTCAATATCCTCTCATCACCGACCATCCTGGCATCCAACAGCAAGCCCGCCAGAATCGACATCTCCACCGAAGTGCCGGTGGCCAGTTCCACATACCGCTACGGAGGCGACAGTGAAAACGTGCTTTCCACCAATATCCAGTACAGGGATACGGGAGTCATGCTCTCGGTGACGCCCCATATCAACGAAATGGGGCTGGTAACCATGGAAATCACCCAGGAAGTCAGCGAGCTGGCCGAAAACGTCCAGGTGGCCGACCAGAGCTATCCCTCGTTTTTCAAGCGTAGCGCCGACACCACATTGACCGTCCAGAGCGGACAGACCATCGTCATCGGCGGGCTGATCCGGGAATCCAAATCCAAAGGTGCCGCCGGCATACCCTGGGTGGTCAGTGTTCCGGTGCTTAATTTTCTGTTCGGCCGGACTTCGGATACGTTTTCCAAGACCGAACTGATCATCATGATCTCGCCGTATGTCATTACCCGGCTTGATGATGTCGATGTGGTAACGGCCGATTTCAAGCAGAAGGTGGGAAGTCTTTTTGAACAAGCCGATCCGGACCCCAGATAGCGGAAACGGATGTGAACCGCATCCGGTGCGGTCGGGGGACATCCCCGGCAGCCCGGGCTTGTTTTTACAGGTTCCGGGCCGATGCCGACGGCGCATTGCCGCCAGCCGGAACCGATCCGCGGATCTCCTGCCATCCTTATGCTATCGGTTACGCATCGTATTGATCTTTTTTATTTTCGGCATCATTGCCTGCCTGCCCCCGGCGATTGCGGCGGAGCATCCGGAATCGGATGCTCCCCCCGGCGTCGTCATATTCGTATCCAAAAATATCCGGCCCTACGTTGAAGCCGCCGATGGCATGCACGACGTTTATTCCAGGCTTCCGGAGGCCGGTGTCCGGAAATTTTTTCTTGACCGCCTCACCGGAAAAGCCGCGGCGGATCAGGCAGCCAGGATTTCCGCGGATGAAAGCGTGAATCTGGTGGCGGCCATCGGGCCTGAAGCCGCTGCTTTTGTATGGGATGCGTTTCCGGATTCCTTTCCCGCCAGGATCTATGCCATTATTCTCAATCCAGAAAAAATCATCGGTTCCCATGCCCTTGCCAACGGCATATCCTTAAATATTCCGCCTGCCGTGCAACTGGGAATGATTCAAAAAGGCCTGCCGTCTCTGCAACGGGTCGGCATCATATACGATCCTGATATCAACCAGGATTTTTTCAATTCCGCGGCCGATGCCGCTAAACAGGCCGGTATCGGGCTTGTGCCGGTTACGGTTTCTTCTCCCACGGAAATCCCCGACATCCTGAATCGGGTATGGGATAAGATCGACGGCATCTGGCTGATTCCGGACCGGACGGTGATATCCGAGAGTATCGCCCAGTACATCATCAAGCAGGCGGTGTTGAAAAAAATTCCGGTGATCGGGTATAATCAATTCTTTTATGATTCCGGCGCGGCACTTGCCTTTGTGTTCGATTACCGGGACCTGGGCCGGCAGGCCGCGGATCTCGCCGTTGAACTGGCTTCCGGGGAAGCGCCTGATGCGCGTCGGGTTCCGGCGTTTCAGGTATGGCTGAATGCCGGTGTTATTCAAAAACTGGGGATCGGCGTCCCCGATGTCATTGAACCGCCCGTGAGGATCGGCCCTTGAAATCACCCGGCATCCATGCGCGATTACTGGTCACGGCGTTTCTGATCATCAGCGTGACCTCCTTTTCACTGGGTTTTATGGGCGTGAAACTGTTTCATGAATTCGTCCGGCAGCGCTTTGATGAAAGATTCGCGTTTCTGGCGCGGTACCTGGCCCTTAATGCCGAACTGGGCATTCTCATCGATCAGCGGGTCATGCTTGGACAACTGGCCGACAACCTGCTTTCCGAACAGGACGTGGTTCGGGTGGAAATATTTAATCGGACCGGAGATCGATTGGCCCATGCGGAAAAGCACCTGCCAGGCCCGATGTCCGAGGTGAGCGCTCCGGTCCGGCTTAAGGCCTCCAGTGAGGAGAGCCAGGCTTTCGGATGGGGGGAGGCACCGGCGGTGATCAACGATCGTGATCCGATCATCGGCAATGTGCGCATCACCTACAGCGCATCCCAGATCCGGTCCATGCTGGCATCCATCACGGTACGCTTTGTCGTGTCCACGGCCGGTTTGTCGGTACTCTGCCTGGTGATTTTCTTTTTCATTTCGCGGTCCCTGGTGGCGCCGTTGACGCGGCTGGCCCAGATCGCCCGAAAAATAGGGGCCGGAGAAATCTGGCTCCGCACGGCAACCGAAGGCCCGCCGGAAACTCGGGAAGTCTCGTTTGCGTTTAACGGCATGCTCGACTCCCTGCAGCGCAGCCGGGAGGCCGTGGAAAAAGCCAACCAGGAGATGGCCCGGCGGAACCTGCTGGCGGAAATGGGAAAATTTTCCATGATGATCGCCCATGAAATCAAAAATCCGTTGAGCATCATCAAGAGTTCGTTTGATGTACTTCGAAAGGACCCGTTCTCGGATGCCAATCCGGTGATCATCGGCTATATCGACGATGAAATCCGGCGAATCAACAGTCTGATCGAGGATTTTCTTTCCTTTGCCAAACCGGCAAAACCCGCTTTCAGGATCGCGGACGCCAACCAGATGCTGAAAGACTGCCTGGAGCGGTTTGAACGCATGCCGTCGGCGCAAAACATGACGGTGGATGTCCAT
>Ga0351952_1018_pt1 | contig 22988 bp, 15 predicted proteins | sample BONcelT113001H15_FD_205817 | JGI IMG/M metagenome (GOLD analysis project Ga0351952, IMG submission 205817) | Enriched cells from coal bed in the Powder River Basin, Montana, United States - BONCAT cells T11 rep3 HSBNCT.T11.300.1.H15 ... | reverse complement strand
ACAAAATGCAAAATGTTATAAGACTAAAAACCTGGATTGTATGATGGGAACCTATTTGAAGGATTCCACAATTCTTGCATTTGGAACGAACAGGGAATTTATCGGTCATGGTTGGGATAGCGTTAAGGTACTATTTGAAAAAGACTTTGCTCCTAATTGGGAAATGATTAGTTATGAATATGAAAATCCTATTATCAGAATTGAAAATGATGTTGCATGGATTAGTTCCGATATTAACAGTGAAATAAAAATTGCTATGCAAGGAAGTGGTTTTAATATAAAACTTGATTCGAGATTAACAGCAGTTTGCAAAAAAATTGATGGAAAATGGAAATTTGTTTTAACAAATTTTCAGCATTTTTCGAATCCTGAACAACAATTGAATGCACAGGTTAATAAATTAATGGAGGATGAATAAGATGATAATATTATTACTAATATATTGATTTATATTGTATTAGCAATTTTTTTAGCATAATATCGTAATAATACCATTAGTCATTTTATTTTTGGCACGATATTTATTTCAATAAGTAAATAATTAATTTTTAATTTTACCGTCCTTTGCAATGATGGTATTATATTAAAAATATTTAAGAATGTAAAATAAATTAGATAAAAGTATGGACGGAAATTTTTCAAACAGAGTAAATGAAGTAATCAGATTGAGCCGTGAAGAAGCTCTTAGATTAGGACATGACTACATAGGCACAGAACACTTATTGCTCGGAGTTATAAGAGAAGGTGAAGGAATTGCCGTTAAAGTACTAAGAAATCTTGGTGTTGATTTATATAAACTGAAAAGAAGTATTGAAGATACGGTTACAACTTCGGCTAATCCTTTGACGATGGGAAATATCCCATTGACCAAACAAGCTGAAAAGGTACTTAAAATCACTTACTTGGAAGCAAAATTATATAAATCGGAAATTATCGGAACTGAACATTTATTATTATCATTGTTACGCGATGAAGAAAATATTGCGGCACAAATTTTGTCTCAATTTTCCTTGAAATATGATTCAGTTAGAAGAGAATTGGACAATATAATAAGTGGCAGACCAAGCTCTCCGCCAAAAAAAGGTGTAGGATCACAAGGTGCAAAAGCAGGTCAAAAAGAGCAATCAAAAACCCCTGTTCTTGATAATTTCGGTAGAGATATTACAAAACTTGCAATGGAAAACAAACTCGACCCTGTCGTTGGCAGAGTTAAGGAAATAGAAAGAGTTGTGCAGGTGCTTTCAAGAAGAAAGAAGAATAATCCTGTTTTAATCGGAGAACCGGGTGTTGGCAAAACTGCAATTGTCGAGGGATTGGCATTAAGAATCATTTCCAGACAAGTGCCGAGAGTTCTTTTCGATAAAAGGATTGTAACTCTTGATGTTGCTTCTCTTGTTGCCGGAACTAAGTATCGCGGTCAGTTCGAAGAAAGAATGAAAGCGGTTATGAATGAACTCGAAAAAGCAACAGATGTTGTTCTTTTCATTGACGAATTGCATACAATTGTTGGTGCAGGTGGAGCTTCGGGTTCGTTGGATGCTTCCAATATTTTCAAGCCCGCATTGTCGAGAGGAGAATTGCAGTGTATAGGTGCAACAACTTTAGATGAGTACAGACAATACGTTGAAAAAGACGGTGCTTTGGATAGAAGATTCCAAAAAATAATTGTTGACCCACCGACAGCCGATGAAACAAAAACAATTTTAAATTGTATTAAAGATAGATACGAAGAGCATCACAACGTAAGATTTTCGGTAGAGGCAATCAATACTTGCGTTCGTTTATCCGACAGATATATAACCGACAGGAACTTCCCTGATAAAGCAATTGACGTTATGGATGAAGCTGGTGCTAAAATTCGTCTTGCAAATCTTGATGTTCCTAAAGAAATTATTCAACTTGAAGAGCAAATTGAAGCTTTGAGAGATGAAAAAAATAAAGTTGTAAAAAAGCAAAACTTTGAAGAAGCGGCAAGATTACGCGACTTGGAAAAGAAATTGCTTACAGACCTTGATAATTTAAAAACAGATTGGGAATTAAAATCAGCCGAAACATTCTTTCCTGTTCACGAAGATGATATATCGGATGTTGTTGCAATGATGACAGGAATTCCTGTCAATCGTATTGCCGAAAGTGAATCCGCAAAATTAATCAATATGCCGGAATTATTGAAGAAGCAGGTTGTTGGGCAGGATGAAGCTATCGAGTATTTGGTTAAGGCAATCCGCAGAGCGAGAGCTGGTTTGAAAGACCCAAAACGACCAATAGGTTCCTTTATGTTCTTAGGTCCAACTGGTGTTGGTAAAACTGAACTTGCCAAGGCAATATCGAGAGTAATGTTCAACAGCGAAGAAGCTCTTATCAGAATTGATATGAGTGAATATATGGAGAAATTCTCGGTTTCGAGATTCGTTGGAGCCCCTCCCGGTTATGTAGGTTATGAAGAAGGCGGACAATTGACGGAGAAAGTAAGAAGAAAACCATATAGTATTATTTTGCTTGATGAAATTGAAAAAGCACATCCTGACGTATTCAATATATTGTTGCAGGTATTCGACGATGGACAGTTGACTGACGGAATGGGAAGAAAAGTTGATTTCAAGAATACAATTATTATTATGACATCAAATGTTGGTACGCGAGATATTAAACTTGGTGGAAAAATCGGATTTTCTGAGCAAACATCAAAAGAGGATTACGACCAGGTTAAAGAGACAATCGAAAGTTCGATTAAACAGCTTTTCAATCCTGAATTTATCAATCGTATTGACGATTTTATCATATTTGGAAAATTGAATAAAGAACATATATACGATATTATAAATATTCATACAGAGCAGTTGGGGCAAAGATTGAAACTGAATGAAATGGTGCTTGAACTGACGAATGAAGCAAAAGATTTCTTGGTAGAAAAAGGATATGACGAAAAATTTGGTGCAAGACCTTTGAGAAGAGCCATACAGAAGTATGTGGAAGATGACCTTGCAGATGAAATATTAAAAGGGAATTTAAAGAGCAACACTTTAGTAATTGCTGATATAAATGCAGAAAAGACCAAATTAGTATTTGAATTTAAAATCATTGAGCCTGTGATAGTAGTACCGGATGAAACTTTGTTAATAGATGCAACTTTAATCAATTCCAAAGATATCATAGTTGAATCGGAAGCAGAAGAAGTTGAACAAGGAGCAGGATTCAAAGAAGGAATGAATTAAGGAATATTAGATATTTCGAAGATTGAAAATTTAAAACCGTACAGATTAGCTGTGCGGTTTTTTTTTGGTATATGCAAAATAATATTCTTTGTATAGATTTGACTTGATGTTGAAAAATCGGGTTAACCCGATGGTTCAAAATGGATTCAATTCTTCAAGCAATAGCCACGAGCTTCAGCTCGTGGATTATGATACCAAAAATAATCAGGGCTTTAGCCCAAAAACTAAATTTTTTCACTTTTTTTGAGACGTTTTTCGGTTTAATGTGTCTTTGAATCTATAATATCTTTATTTTTGTAGAGAGAATGTTTTTTTAAGGATTGAATATGAAACTTTGGATTATTTTTTTAATTGTAATAGTTGGTCGTCTTAATTCAAGTGATTGGCTAATGGTAGCACCAAGCAGTATTACGTATAAAGTACAATCCATAAATTGTCCTGATAGTAATAATTGCTTTGCATTAATTGACCATCCATCCACTCCTGTATTATATAAATCAATAGATCAAGGTAGAAATTGGTCTTTAATTTATGAGAACAATATAGAAAGGTATCCATCAGTAGTTGAGGGAATTTCACCAAATCCTAATTATTATTTTTTTACAGAAAATATTTATTCATTTTTATGGAAAAGTAATGATGGTGGTATTACTTTTAAAAAAATACAACTAGACTTAGGATATTTAGAGCTAACTAATTTATCTGTGTTAGATTCAAATTATGGTTTTGTATCTAATAAATATTCATATTTTATTACAAAAGACGGCTGGGAAACGTTTGTACGACTTCCAAGGTTAAATAATGTAACTTTGTATTCACCTCAATTTTTGGATTCAAATATTTTAGTAATGACTTTAGTTAGTGACAAAAATCCTTATGGCTTTGCTTTTGTCAAATATTATTTCAATGAAAACCGCTTTGATACTTTATCATTTCTTGGATTTAATAGCGGTTCTGATCAAACAGCAAACGACTTTCAACGAATTTATCATATTTATTTTGTAAATGATACCTTGGGATTCGGCTGTGGTTCATCGCGAGTTCATCAAGAAAAAAAAGAATACTTCGATATGATTTATCGAACAACAGATGGTGGTTATACTTGGGAAACAGTGTTTAGAGAACTTAACTATCCAGAAGTTGGACTAGACAATAACATCTCCTTTGCTGACGAAAAGAACGGAATAGCAGTTGGCTTTTACGGCAAAATAGCTATGACAAACGACGGAGGCGACACTTGGGTTTACGAACCTCATCCAAACGACATGAAGAATTGCCGAAAGATGCAGGTTTGCTGGGCAGGACACACCCCGCTAATCGGCACTTGGGACAGAGGTATTTTCCGCTACGAAGGCGATTTTTTTAAGTTTCCAGAGGACACAACGGGAGTGGAGGACAATGTAATTACTAATAACGAATTACTAATTACGCCAAATCCCGCAAGCGAATATATTGAGATACGATATAATACCGTAGGGGCAGTCTATATGTCTGCCAGTGTTGAAATTTACAATGTGTTGGGTGTATGTGTTAAGAACGTCAACCCAACCCTTAGACACACCCCTGCCCCTCTCGAGAGGGGATTTGGAGAGGGAGTTTTGAAGGTGGACGTTTCGGATTTGCCGACGGGAGTTTATTTTGTTCGGATTGGAAATTTGGTTGAGATGTTTGTTAAGGAATAATGTGCTTGTCAAACTTTACTAAGAGTTTAGTCGTAAACATCCAAATCTTATTAAACAGTTTACTTTCTTAAATAATAATCAGTTATTAAACACGTTTAATTCCTATAAAATGGAGGAATTATTTGTGGAGATATTATTATGTTGGAAGAAATTAGAAATAATTTAAACAATCCCGATAAGCTCGAAGAACTTTATCGCACTAATAAGAATGAATTTCGTTTAGCTTTTCTGAATAATGATTTTCCTAGTTCTAATCCTGATTTGTTAAGTTTTTGGAAAATCAGATTAAACTATAATCGAGATGATGTTGTTATTCCAACACAAAAAAAATCGGATTTTCTCCCGTTAATAATTACTTGCCTCATTACCGGCATTTTAATTAATCTCACTAACTTTTCAGATAGTATTGGAAGAATATCCTACTATATGAAATTCATCAGTATCATTATTTTTGTTATGTTTTCCATATATTATTTATGGACAAATGAGAAATTAACTAAGAAAAATCTGATATATGTTGGTTTAGTTTCATTGGTTTCAGGATTATATATATTCTTTTTACCTTTTAAGGAATCGAGTCATTCTGTTTTATTGGCTTATATGCACTTGCCCGTTTTAATATGGTTTCTGTTCGGTTTGCTCTTTTCAGAATTCGATTATAAGAAAAATGCAATAAACTATATCAAATTTAATGGAGATATGCTAATTCTGATAGCTGTTTTTCTAATGACGGGAATAATTTTATCAGTAGTTTCGATTCAAATGTTTGCTGTGATGGGTATTCATTTAGAACAATATTTAATTGATTATATTGCCTTTTGGGCAGTTGCTGTATCTCCGATTATTGCAAGCTATATTATTGGAAATCACAAATCAATCACAAATAAACTGGCTCCTGCTTTTGCCAGAATATTTACTCCTATTGTATTGATTGATTTAGTCGTTAGTCTATTCATAATCATTTACAAAGGGTTGGAAATATACCAAAACAGAGATTTTTTATTAATCTTCAATATCATGTTGATTGTAGTAATGGCAATAATCCTCTTTTCATTTAGCGAAGTTCGTGAATTCAAAAGAAAGGGTATTAATGAGCTATTTTTAACTGCCATAATAATTGTTGCTTTAATAATTGATTTGATAGCCCTTTCTGCGATTTCTTATAGATTGATGGAATTTGGTTTATCTCCAAACAAAATTACAGTACTGGTAACCAATATTTTAATATTTTTCAATTTGGTTCTGTTATTACGTGATTTATTTAAGTTAGATTTTAGAAATTCAGATATTTCAATCATATTTAGGACTATATCAAGTTATTCAGTTCTTTATATAATTTGGCTGATAGTGGTTGTTTTCGCATTCCCGTTTATCTTTGGAATGAAGTAAATAAGCATTTTAATTTATTTTCTTTCCATAGATAAAATCATCTCCCCAAAGAGATATTTTTCTTGCAAAGGATGAATTTGAAATTCCTATCCTGACAAGATTATGAATCAAACTATTCTTATGACTAAAAGGACAAACTTTCATGCAAATTCCGCAATCAGACCCCAAATATCGCCAGTAACTATAACATTGTTCAACATTGAATTGCCACTTTGCGACTGCTCTAATCAATTCTTTTTTGTTCTTGGAAATTGAACCGGAAGGACAATTATTAGAGCATTTCATACATATTTCACAAAATTCATTAACAGCAAAACTGACCGGTTTATCGGTTTCCAATGGAATATCCGTTGTAACCGCACCTAATCTGATTCTTCCCCCAAACTTCTTTGAAATCAGATAATTCATTCTGCCCAATTCTCCAAGACCTGCGTCGTAGGCAACAGGAGGCAACATAATTTCATAATTACTACCTGAAACATGAGCTACTGCGGGATATCCCATATCTCTGATAAACTTTGCAAGGTTGATTGAAATATCCTGAGCTTTCAGATATTTTTTTGCGGTTTCCTCTGTTATATCCAGTTTTGGAGCTTTTGCAACTTTGTCAAAATCCATTTCGACTGAAAAAGCTATTACATATTTATGATTATTTGTAATCTCTGTTCCCCATGGTTTTGTTCCCCTTGCCTGATGAGAGTAAACATAATTTTTATTCAACAGAGCAACCCCAACTTCATCGGCTCCCAATTTCAAACATTGCTCTTTAATTACTTTTGTGATGCTTTTGCTATCATAATATTTCTTTTGTGGATTAACATCGCCATCAACTTCTGCTATTCTGTTTTCTTCAATTTGAAACATTTTAATAATGTTTTCAGCTTTGATTTTTTCATAATGTTTGCCTTCGGACTCAAATAATTTGGGCATAGCACGTAGTTTATCGTCAATATTTTTCATCTCCGGTCTGATTTTATAATATGAATTATAATTTTCTGTTCCGGGTTTCAGTTCAATTCTGGCAAACATCGTATCACGTTCATCAACTCTAACTCCATTAGCAATTGGAATACTAATGCTTTGCTTTTTTCCAACCGGAAGAAAGAACAACATAATAAAGATGCTGACAAACGAAAAGTTAATATACATAAATAGTGCAGGATAGATTAAATAGTCAAGAATAAACCAATGAAATATGAATAATATTAATAAAATTGAAATTTTCAATACAGCCAGTTGTTTCCCTTCGCTAAATAAATTTATGATAAATAGCAACAGCAATAAGCTGATTATTCCACCAAGCACATAATATATAAAATCAAATAATTCCAAATAATAACTTCCATTTATAAAAAATTAAACTTAATGAAAAAATACATAAGAAAAAATATATTTTTTTATTTGTTAAAAATGTCATAATTTTAATTCAGAATAATTATTCTGATTATGAATATATTTGTTATTAGTATATAAATTTAAGTATAGGACAATATGAAAGAAATTTTAAATAAAAGGTTGTCTTCAAGATGGAATATTCCGTTTGCAATAATGCTCGGAATACTATTCGGATTGGGCTTTCTGTCATTTTATTTATCGAATGCATCTTCTTATATCACAGATGACCCAAAAGCATGCATCAATTGTCATATTATGAAGCCGGAATACTCAACTTGGCAACATAGCAGTCATCGGGAACATACAACCTGTAATGATTGTCATGTGCCTCAAAATAATATTGTCAGAAAATATTTTTTTAAAGCATCTGACGGTATGCGTCATGCTTTTATGTTTACATTTAAATTAGACCCACAGATTATACAAATCAATTCAGCAGGCAGAACTGTGGTTCAGGAGAACTGCCTGAGATGTCACATAAGGCAGGTTAATCCGGTTTCAATCACAAATGTAACCGGCAACAATTATCAGCATGGAGTAGGCAAATTATGCTGGGATTGCCACAGGCACGTACCACACGGTACTATTCACAGCAGAGCAGTTACTCATTTTTCAAGCACGACAAAGAAATAATATTAATTTTTATGGAGTTATTATGTCAGAACAAAAATCTAAAAAAGGTTTAACAGTTTTAATTTTCGGAGTAACTGTTATTGTGGTATTTATTCTCGGTCTTTTTGCATCGTCGGTAATAGAACGCAGAGCAGAAGGAGTTTCACGTTTACAAATGGTAAAAAAGATAGATAAATGGGAATCGAGAAATGAAGTTTGGGGTGAAAATTTTCCAAATGAATTCGAATCTTATCTTAAAACTTTGGATACTACTTTCGTAAGCAAATATGCCGGTTCAATCAAACGTGATTATCTAGCGGATTATCCAAATCTTGTAATACTTTGGGCTGGATACGGTTTTGCAAAGGAATACAATCAGGCAAGAGGACACGCTTATGCCGTCAAAGATATAAGGGAAATTTTAAGAACCGGCGGAGTTGAGGATAGCCCTATGCCTGCAACCTGCTGGACTTGCAAAAGCCCCGATGTACCGAGATTAATGGATAAGCTGGGTAGCCCAAAAGCATTTTATTCAGGTTCATGGATAGATAAAGGTGAGGAAATTATCAATCCAATCGGTTGTGGTGATTGTCATGAAGCTAATACTATGAATCTGACAATAACAAGACCTGCCCTGATTGAAGCAATGGAAAGAAGAGGACGTAAAAAAGAAAGTTTCACTCATCAGGAAATGCGTTCTTTAGTATGTGCACAATGCCACGTGGAATATTATTTTGCAAAACCTGATAATTATCTTACTTTTCCATGGGATAAGGGATTTAGTGCGGATTCGATGGAGGCATATTATGATAATATTGAGTTTTCTGACTGGACTCATAAATTAAGCAAAGCTCCAATGCTAAAAGCTCAGCATCCCGACTATGAATTGTTTATGACCGGTATTCATGCAAGAAGAGGCGTCGCTTGTGCTGATTGCCACATGCCTTATAAAGTACAGGGCGGAGTGAAGTATTCCGACCACCATATTCAAAGTCCTTTGAATAATATTTCTAACTCATGTCAGGTTTGTCATCGCGAAAGTGAAGAAGAGATAAGACAAACCGTGTTTGATATTCAGGACAGAGTAATTGAAATCAGAATTTTGGCAGAAACTTCAATTGCTAAGGCACATCTTGAAGCTGAACAGGCATGGAAAGCAGGTGCTACCGAGGATGAAATGAAGCCGATTTTAAAGTTAATCAGGAACGCACAATGGAGATGGGATTGGGTAGCCGCCGCTAATGGTGCTGGTTTCCACTCACCTGTTGAAGCATTGAGAGTTTTGGGTACATCCATTCAAAAAGCCGAGCAGTCGCGTGGTATGTTAAGCGTAGTTTTCGTCAAACACGGAATTAATATTCCGGTTAAATTACCCGATTATTCCACAAAAGAAAAAGCCCAGAAGTACATTGGTTTGGATATGGAAGCACTTAGAAAAGATAAAGACAATTTATTAAAAACCAAAGTAGTCGAATGGGACAAAAAAGCCAAAGCCAGACAAGGTACTTTGATGGAATATAATAAATAATTCAATATTAAATTTTGTAACTATTCAAACCAAGAAAATGTTTGAATAGTTACAAAATGTCTTTATAAGAAAAAATAATTATCTGTGAATTAAAAATGTTCCAAGCAAATAATTGACATTATTTCCAAGCAATCTTACAACATAGTAACCTTGGCTTAAATCAATTGAATTTATCGTATAAAGTTGCTCGTAAGAATTTACCGATATAGTTTTGACATCAACTCCTAATGTGTTAGTAATAACCAATTTTGAGTTGCTTAATGTTAAATTTTCAGGTAAATTAATATACAAAATATCATTAACCGGATTAGGATAAATAGTAACATAATTACCAATTTCGCTTTCATCTATATCACAGGGCGAAACTGTTACATTACAACGATAATTGAATGTACATCTTTCTTCTACCAGTATCTGTAATCTATATACAATATTTGAATCCGGGTCAACTGCAATCATCCTTTGATTCTTATTATCTGATACTATCCATTTTTCGGGAGACCAAAAATATGCGACTCTTAAACCATTGAAGATTTTATCGAAATTAGCCGATGGACCAATACTTATTGGATTTCTTGGAATTACTAAGCGGTTCTCTTCCACCTCATAATCAAAGTTCGGAACATCAAGCCATATTGTTTTTTCGGATTTACAACCATTTGCCCATGCATAAATAGTGATATACATACTTTTGCTTGGTACAAATTCCTGATTTAATTCATATCGTTTATTGTCGCTACCTATCACATAAGCACTGTCAATATTTCCCTGAACGGGAATAATATTTATGAATCTCGATAACTTAATCACATCCCCGGGACCGCAAGTAAATATTGAGTCATTCGCTAAAATTGTTGGTTTGCAGGCAATTTCTGCAAGCAAAACAATCTTTTCAGTTCGGCATTCATTCTCCAATTCAAGTACTGCATACTTCATTCCGTCTCCGGCACCGGAAGGTGAAAATCTAACCCTGATTGTTGAAGATTCATTCTTTTGTAAATTCAATACCGGTTCACTCAAAAGTTGAAATATATTGGAATTACTAAGTTTTACATACAATTCTGAATTTATTGACGAAATATTTTTGATTACTATATTTGTATCTTTTATGCTTGATGATAAAAATCTGCCAAGATAAATTGTATCGCTTGTCAAACCCTGTATTTCATGTCTCATGGTTTGGAATTCTGCCCTTAAAAGAACAGGAATACTGCTGTCTGCCTGAGAATTAATAGCATTCGAGAATAATTTTAAGTCAGCCGTAATAATACCATTTGAATCAGGACGGAATGACCAAACCGTAATATTCTTTGATTCTTTTGGAGGTATTACGACAGGAAATTGTGTTGCAATCCTAAATGAACTTGCATATCTGCCTGATATTTCGTAGCCATGTATTGTCAAATCAGCGAAACCATTATTCACAACTGTTAAGAAATCGCTTCTTTCGTCTTCGCAAAGTTCGCGTTTAAAATCCAAAACATCTGTTGTTGCTATTTCCGGATTTAAAAAGCTAATATTTGTAGTAGAGCTATAAAAATAGGGCAATGCACCATTTCCAAGGTCAATTAATTTAACAAATGCATCAGCTTCAGTATCATAAACAATTGCCGTATCCTGTGCATTGCAAGTAACAATAATGTCCTTTCCGTTGGCTATAATCCCTGTTGCATCCAATATTACATTTGGCAATTTGACGTGCAATACTGTTCGTAAATTTATTTCGTCGGTAATATTACCCAAGGTATCCATTTCCGTAACATAATCTTCGATTGAATTTGCAATATAAATTCGGTTATTGTATGGATTATAAGATACACCGCGGCAACTTCTTCCTACATTAAATCCAGTATCAATCGCAGTCATTTCAGGTGTCAGTTTGTAAACGCGCTTCCCTTTCAATCTCGTATTAAAGACTGAACCGCTTGGTAAACCACAAATTCCATACGAAGTGTCAATATTGAAACAAACTTGTTCTTTTGTGTCAAGATTATATCTCAAAGTTTTACCTAAATCTTTGCTTACAGACCATAACATGTTTTTTTGAACCTGACCGCCATAACCGCCTGAGCAAGTACCAACAATCGAATCAATAATTTCATAAGTTGTTCCATCAAGGACATAGAAAAAATCAGTATTGAACCTGCCTCCGACAATTATTTTCTTGTCTGTTGTAACTGACACATGACGGGTATCGGATAATCTTGGTAGAACAACGGTTTTAATTATGGCATCATCTTCGGGTCCGGAATTTCCCCAAGGTAAAATATTGCCAAGTCCGGTACTTGTATTATTTGTAGCCGGGTTTTTGTAATGCAGTACGCTGATAGCCGCAATATTCCTGTGACCGAAAACTACATCGTTATTGTAATTGACAGCGTAACGGCTTGGACTTGCATAGCTTCTTATATCTAAGGGCGTTGTGTAATATTCCCCTAATACTTTATAATTAGTTGCATCAACAGCAACTACTGTACCTTTACCCGTACAGGGTATCCAAAAAATATTTTCGGCACTGAATAAATTTACTGAATATAACAGTAAAATTAAAGCCAAAACAATTTGTTTTAAATGCAACTTCATTATATCCCCCTCTTTTAAAATAATATTTTCATTTTTTCAAAAATCCAATAAGGTAAATATAATAATTTTTTCAACAATAACATCATTATTTACTTACAACATAACGAAATATATAAAATTACAATTAGATTTATTTACAAATGGATTCCACCCTCTCCCCCTTCTCATCCTCAGCAGACAAACCGCTCGGGTCTTTCCACTAAACTGGTGAGTTAAAAGCGTAGTGGTAGGGAGTATGCGTTCGGAACTGCTCAAAAAGCGGGTCAATACTTAAGAACCGCCCTGTTTCAGCATCATATTGCCTTGCTCCAAGAGGGAAATAGCTGTAATATTGGCTATTCATCATCATCTTCTTCATAACAATCACCATCAGGATAACCTCCTGGTTTTCGTTCACTAAATTCAATTATTTTCCACTTATCATCATCCTTTTCAAATCCTAATAACCATTTTTTTCTCGATGGATTAACTCTAATTTGAATATTATGAATGGGATTAGTTACATACCAATTATCATATAATATTTCAAAATCTGTTATACTATCTTTTATTAAATGTTTAATTATTCCTTCTACAAAACCATCATAAGAGTAAATATTTTCATAATAATTTAGTGAATCTGGATATTTAAGAACACATTCAAGTATTTCGTATCTTTTTTTTACAGCGTCCTCATCAGAATTAATATGATCGACAATGTCAATTAAATTATTTTGATAATTAAAAATAAATATAAGTTTATTATTTGAATTTGTATCCATTATTGAAATTGTGTTTACATGAAATTTTTGACTCAATCCATCAAATAGCATTTTATCTTCGATTACTTGGTAAGATTTAATGTTTTTTTTGTAAATAAAGTATTTTAAATATTGTTGAGAATTTTTAAATTGATTCTTTTCATACATTTTACTTGCAATCAAATCAGGATTAGCAAGAATGGAATCAATTACTTTATAGTTTGAATTATCTTGTGAAAAGCTATGATTTGAAAAATAAATCAAAAATAAGATTACCAATAACATATTTATAATATTTCTCATAACTAAAATCTCCATTATTTATTTATTAAGTTTAACTTCGTTGGTGTATTCATAAATATCCCATTGGAATTTAATTGCTCTTGTGTTAGACCATGCTCTATAGTAACCTGTTTCAGAATCATATTGCCTTGCTCCCATAGCAAAATAATTATTCTCGAAGTCCTGCTCTCTGCCATTAAATCTTACTCCAACTGTTTCCAACTCTCTTTTTTCCTCCATTTCTTTTCTATAAGAACTTTAAAATATAGTTATTTACTAATGCTAATAATTTCAATTTTCTTACGATTATTTAATGTAATATTGGTCCTTTTAAAAAAATGTAATTAATTCTTAATTCATCCAAAATTTTCAAATCTTCTATTGAATAATGATTCTCAGTGATAATTACTGTTTTCAATTTTACTAAATTCGAAATATTTTTAGGTAAAGGAATATATTCAGTTTTACCTGTGTTACATATTGCAAGTAATTCTAAATTTTCTAAATGGGGTAAAATGTCACAAATTTCTTCTAACTGTAAATTTGGGTTATCATTTAAATATAAAAATTTTAATGATTTTAATTTTTCAATACCTTTAGGTAATGAGGTTAGTTCGTTATTGTTAATTTTCAGATAATCTAATAAACAATTAATACTGTCATTTATATTAAATATTTTAATATTATTAGCATCAACACTAAGGTAAGAAAGACTGTCTAAATAAAATAGATACTCGGGTATTTCCATTAAATTGTCATGTTCAATTTCTAAGCCCTTCAAAGTTTTTAAATTTTGTATATTGGATGGTATAATAAAATTTGAATCATTTTTTATTGTTAAAATGTTTAGGTGTGGTATTTGAACAATTTTATCAAATAAGTCAGAATAGGATTGTATTTGACATGAATCAAAAATGATACTTTCTAACTTAGTAAAGCAAGAAAAATCATAAGTAAATTGTAAAATATTGCAATTTTTTATTTCCAAATTTGCAATTGATGTAAATGCTTTCAGTTCAACAGGAAATATCCCTCCACCACTTAATACACTAATAGCATAAACTTCATTGTTTTTAGATTGACTAAAAAATGTGTAATTATTGTACATATCCTCAGCTCTCAAGTAGTTAGCGACTACTAATAAAAGCACTATTAATAAATATTTCATATAATTTCCTTTCTATTTATTTCTCCAATCATCATAAGGTATTGTAAACCCAACTTGTTCTATATTATCCCATAAATATACTTTTTGACTGCTATGAATGAAAGTTGCATTATGAATACGGACATTCTGATTTTTTATAAATACTTGAACGTCATTCCCGCTCGGGACTTTCCATTGCACAGGAGAATTAAATGCATACATATAACGATTATAGTTTTGTGAGTATTCGGGCATCTGTACATAGTTATCAGGACTTAAAAATTGACCTAATACGACATCGTATAATCTTGCCCCCATATTAATAATTTCAAACTCAATCAAATGCTCGTGTCCTGTGAACCCACGTCCGGCTAATCGGAAATAAGTCATTGAGCTACTGCTTAATATGTAATCCGTCCTATGGTCAGGATTTCGCATTCGTCCCCAAGTTTTGTAGGAGAATTCTGCAGTAATTGTTCCTATGAATACAGTTGGTATCATTTCCAAAATTTAAATATTATCATTGCTCCAAACATTCATTTTTTATTATTTGATTTATCAATAATTCTAATTTGCAAAATAAATCAATAATTTCAAAATAAATATATCATAAGTATGTAATATTATTAGAATAATTACAAATTTAAAAGCAAATTATGAGATATTCTATGCCATTATTACGGATTTAATAACAAAAATAATCCATTTTTTCTACAAACAGAGGCACTCCTACGGAGTTCCGGATGAAAATATTTACATATTTTCTACAAACTATTTCTACAAACAGGTCACTCCTACGGAGTTCTGGATAAAAATATTTACATTTTTTCTACAAACAGAGGCACTCCTGACGGAGTTCTGGATAAAAATACTTACATTTTTTCTCCTGACGGAGTTTTAAAACATTAATAGTTATCCCTATTATGTTATTTTTTAGTTAATATTTCAGTACAATTTTATTATTTTCAATTAATCCGCTATTTTTAAGTTTTGAATTTTTGTTAAATATTATAATATGTTAGAAAAAATTGATTTGATTGATTTTCTTTGTTGTCCCGAATGCAGAACTTATCTGATTCGGAATGACAAACATTTGTCCTGTTCTGTCTGTGGAGCAACTTATCCCTATTCGGATAATATTACAAATATGTTACCTGAAAAGTCGGAAGAAAATGATTATAATATGGATTATGTTAATCATTACTTGCAGGATGCCGAAATTTTCGATTATTTTCAGGAACGTGAATGCAAAGCTACGGAACATGATGAACGAAGAGTCAGGGAATATATTAAACCATTAGTTGAAGACAAAGGAAAATTAATTTTGGATGTCGGAAGCGGTAGTGCATGGGTTGCCAAGGATTTATGCAGGGACCACAACGTAGTTTCTTTCGATATTTCTGAAAAAAATATTAAAAAAGCAATTGAAAAATTTCCTGTTAACAACCATTTCGGAGTTATCGGAGATGCTTTGAAATCTCCATTTAAACACGATGTTTTCGATTACATTATTAGTTCCGAAGTAATTGAGCATATCGTAAAACCGAAAGATTTTATTGGCAATTTAATTTCATTGCTGAAACCTGATGGAAAACTTATTATCAGTACACCTTATAAGGAAGTTCTGCATTATTCTCAGTGTATTCATTGCAATAAAATGACTCCTAAAAATGCTCATTTACATTCGTTTGATGAAAATATTTTGTCGGGATTTGCCAATGATGAGATTGAAAAAACAAAATGCTATATATTTGGAAATAAAGCTCTAATTATGCTGAGAACTTACATAGTATTGCGTTATTTCCCTTTTAAAATTTGGGAAATTATTGATAAAATAGCAAATTTGATTATTAGAAAAAAAGCACATATTGTAGTAAGTTATAAACGAAAGAAATAAATAATGCAAAAATATAAATCTTTTCTATTGGCTGTATTAACCGGTGTTTTACTTGGTTTGGCATTTCCTCCGATTCCATTTTACTATTTGGCATTCGTTGCTTTTGTCCCATTGATATATTCTTTGGAACTCAGAAATAACGAAAAATTCTTTTTGATGCTCTATACTACATTCTTCGTTTATTGCGGTATATCTAATTGGTGGGTGGGAAGCTGGCAATCCGATTCAGACCCATTTCTAATGGCATCAGGTATTGCTCTTTCAATAGTGCATCCATTTTTCTTTTTAGTGCCAATGTACGCTTACGTCTTTATCAGAAGAAAATTCGGATTAAATATTGCTCTATGGTTATTTCCTTTTATTTGGGTCGCTTACGAATGGTTGCACAGTTTGACTGATTTATCATACCCCTGGTTAAATGTTGGATACACTCAGGTTTATAATTTACTATTCCTGCAAACTGCCGATATTGCAGGTGTTTTGGGTATTAGTTTTGTGATTGTACTTATAAATACAATAGTTATCAGATTTATTTTTGCTTATATTGGCTTAAAGAACAGTAATACGGAATTATCAATATTTAAATTTCAACAAACACGAAATTTAATTTTCGTAATAGTCCTTCTGTTAATCATTCCATATATTTACGGAATTATCCGTTTGAATGATTATCGTCATGAGGATTTTATTAAAAATAACCGGAATTTGAAAATTGGAATTGTTCAGCCCAATATCAATCCTTGGTTGAAATGGAATAAAAGTGTGTTGGAGCAAGTTGTTCAGCATATTAAATTACAGGATTCACTAATAAGCAAAGTTCCTGATATTGATATGTTTTTATGGAGTGAAACGGCAATTCCATTTTTCGATTTTAGTATGAACAGCGACCATAATTTCAGCTTCCTGCAAAGATGGGTGGATAAGAAAAATATTCCGATTTTAACAGGATTTTCTGATATATATTTATATGCGAAAAACGAAGAACCATCGGTTACAGCAAAAAAAGTCGGTAATACAGATATTTTCTATGATTCTTTCAATTCTTCCATACTTTTGGATACAATTAAAAATGAAAAGCCAAGGATTTATCACAAAATGAAATTAACACCTTTCTCAGAAAATCTTCCTTTCGTTGAAACTTTACCTTTTTTGAGAACATGGATTGAATGGGGAGTAGGGATTTCGAGCTGGAAAAAAGGTGAAGAACAAAAGAATCTTCAATTAATACGTAGTAAGGATACCATTGATATAGCTTCAATTATTTGTATAGAATCAATCTATCCTGATTTCGTAAGAGGGTTTACTTCCTTAGGTGCTGATTTTTTTGTTATAATAACCAATGATGCTTGGTATAATTATACATTCGGACCTGAACAGCATTTTGCAATTGCAAGAATGAGAGCCGTTGAGTCAAGAAGGTATATTGCCCGCTGTGCCAATTCAGGAAAATCCGGTTTTATATCAGCAAGTGGAGAGGAGTATGGTATTTTGCCTTCTTACCAAACAATGTCTTCTTATGGAAATGTAGCATTAAACGACGAAATGACAATATATGCGATTTTTGGAGATTATATTGCCTATTTATCAACGTTTCTTTCGCTTATATTTATTATTTACGGCTTTTTTATCAGAAAAAAATAGTCAAATAATTGCTTCTATATCAGATTTAGTGGTTTATTCATTTGGTTGGACGTCGGAAGTTGGACGTTTGAAGAATAATGCTTTGCTTTATAAGATTTTATTTTACTTCTTTAACCTTAGTAGAGATGGAATTAATCAGCACAATAAACCTTATTAGCTTATTTAAATATCATTGGAAAGAAATCAGTAAATACCGTCATATTCCATCCCGCTGGGATTCTGTTGTGTAGCGTTATCATATTGTTATTAATATTTCGCTACGCTGTAGCTCAATATCCTTTTAAATTGATAAATTCATTTTTGTGATGAATTTCATTATTCTAATTTATCCTATCTGAATGATGAAGAATCAAAAAATATTTTTATTTTGAAACATAAGTTTTAAATATTCGTTTCTATTAAATTATATTGAATATTATATGTTTAATTATTAGGGAATTAGAGTTATTATGTTTAAAAAAATAATTTTTTTGATTATTATGGTTATGGTTTCTGTGAATCTTCAAGCACAGTTCAACCCGATTAAATTTCATAAAGATTCACTGGATAACGGTTTGAAGGTAATATATTGTCTCGATAAGAGTGCACCTACAGTTGCAACTGTGCTTTTCTACAAAGTCGGTTCTAAAAATGAGATATCTACTCAAACAGGATATGCACATTTTTTTGAACATCTAATGTTCGAAGCCACAGAAAATATCCCACGTTCATCTATTGATAAATATGTTCAGTCCGCAGGTGGGAATCTCAATGCTTCTACCTCTTTTGATGAAACGGTTTATTATTTTGAGCTTCCATCAAATCAATTAAATCTTGCTTTATGGATTGAATCGCAAAGAATGAGAAAACTCAAAGTTGATACAATCGGAGTTGAAACTCAAAGAGGTGTAGTTCTGGAAGAAATGAAGGAAAGAACGACGAATCAACCTTACGGAACTTTGCTTCAAAAAACTATGGAAAACCTTTTCAAAGGCACATCCTATGGTTGGGATGTCCTTGGCTACGATAAAAATATTGCGGCGGCAACAATTGATAACTTCAAACAATTCTATAATAAATATTATCATCCTAATAATGCAGTTCTTGTTATAACCGGTGATTTCGATATCCCGGAAACCAAAAAAATGGTAAAAGAGTATTTTGGAATTTATCCGAGAGGACCTGAAATACTTAAAGACACAATAAAATTTCCACCAATTACAAAACCTTACAGGGAAACATTCTTTGATGAAAAGGTACAACTTCCCGGCTTATTTGTTGCTTATAGAGGACCTGCAAGAAATGATTCGGATTATTATGCAATGTCCTTATTGACCGATATTCTTGCGAGCGGCGAAAGTTCACGTCTTTACAAAAGATTAGTTGATAAGGAACAAATTGCTGTCGAAGCTTCGGCAATGCCATGGAGTTTACAATATACGGGAATATTATTGCTGGTTGGTATTGCAATTCCGGGAAAAGATATAAAAATTCTTGAAAAAATTATGCTGGAGGAAGTTAATAAAGTTATTAAAAATGGTGTAACTGAAGAAGAACTGCAAAAATCAAAAAATATTACTGAAGCCGGTTATATCTCAGATAAAAAGAATAATTTGGAAAAAGCACAAGCTTTAGCTGAAAATGAAGCTTATTATGGTGGTGCGGAATTAATTAATACCGAATTGGAGAGATTTATGAAGGTTACATCTAATGACATTAAAAGAGTAGCCAATAAATATTTCGGAACAGATAAAAATGTTACACTGATTTATATGCCAAAGGAGAAATAGAACATGAAAAAAATAAATATTAAAAATCAGGAATATAAAATGATTAGATTAGCATTGTTATTTGTATTAATTTTATTACAATCAATGATTTTATCGGCTCAGGAATTTGATGTTAATACAAAACCCGAACCGCTTCCCGAAAAGGAATTCAAATTTCCGGATTATCGGACTGTGGAACTTGAAAATGGTCTTAAATTGTTTTTGATTGAAGACAAGGAACAACCGACTATTGCATTAAGAATGATGTTGTCAGGCGGTAATTCGGTAGATACCTTAAAGCCCGGAACTGCTGAACTTTTGACGAGTCTTTTGACAAAAGGAGCCGGAAAATTGAATGCTTTACAGATTGCTGAAAAACTTGACGGGATTGGAGCCGGTATTGATGCAAGCAGTTCGACTGACTATATTTCAATTGAATCTTCAGGTTTGATTAAACATTTTGATATTATCCTTGATATATACAGCAAAATTATACTTGAACCAACATTTCCCGAATCCGAATTTAAAAAACTCATACCTCAAATAATAGCCGGTATTCAACAGGAAAAAGGTGATCCACGCAGTTTAGCTAATAAATTGGGTAAAAAAGTTGTATTCGGTGAAAATCATCCATACTCCTTATATCCGACTGAGGAAAGTGTAAATTCGATTAATATTAAAGATATAAAGAGTTATTATTCATCATATTTCTTACCCAACAATGCTACTATAGCAATTATTGGTGATTTCGATAGTGATGAAATGACAATTAAAATCAGGAAATATTTCGGAGAATGGAAAAAAGGGAAACTTAATCCGATAAATATGCCACCAATCCAGCAATTACCAATTGGTGTTTATTTTATTGAAAGACCAAGTTCCGTACAATCTACAATAAGCTTAAATTTCAGGACTATTCCTTATGGTACAAAGGATTTTGAAAAGTTGAGTTTAGCAACTATGGTTGTAAGTGGTGGTTTTGCAGGCAGATTATTTCAAACCCTCAGGGAAAAACATTCCTATACTTATACACCATTTGGAAGTCAATCTCAATATAAATTTTTTGGAAGATATTTTTGCGGTGCAGATGTTAAAAACTCAGTAACAGACTCAGCTTTAAATGTTACATTTGAGCAAATTAACTCATTGTTTAATGCTGTTCCTTCTACTGATGAAGTTAATCGCGTTAAGAGCTTCCAAGCAGGAATTTACAAAATGTCTTACGAAAATTCATCATTCATTGCTTCAGCAATTCAGGATGCTAATTTTTATGGTTTACCTATAGATTATATATCAAAATATCCGCAAAGAATAATGGCTCTTACAAATTATGATGTGCAGGATGCCGCAAGGACTTATTTAAATACCAAAAAGGCATTTATTGTTGTTGTTGGAAGTCCTGAAGTTAAAGAAAAATTGACTCAGTTCGGAAAAATTTATGATTATAATATTAATTTAGAACCATTATCAGGAGACAAAGCAAAAATCGAAAAGATTTCTTTGAGTGCAGATGATTTACTAAAAAAATATCAAAAAGCTTTAGGTGGATTGGATAAAATTAATTCTGTCCGGACGATAATCGATACTGCTATCGCAATTATGATTTCAAAAGGTATCGAAACAAAAGGTAGGATTGTACAATATCAGAAAGCCCCAAATTTGAAATATTTTGTAATGGAATTCGATTCGTTTAAACAGGAAGTTTGGGTTGATGGACAAAATGCTTGGGTACGCCTGAATGAAATTCAAAAAATTGATTTCCCGGATGCTGAAAAGTATATTTATGACGCTACTTTGTTCAAGGATACAAAACTTCTTAGACATTGTTTTACCCAAATCAGAAAGAGCAATAACCTGATGTTTAATCCCGGATTCAATTACTGTCTTTGCCATTGACGGAGCTACTGTTGTATTCGGGTCTTGAACATAAACGCTCCCCTTTGCTGAAGCAACCGAAGCAGAACCATTTGTAGCATCTCGACCTAATCCTGTAAGCACTACGGCAAACAAATATTTACCAAATACTTTAGCCGCCGAATGGAACAAAGGGTCAGCGGCAGGTCTCACGAAATTTTCCTTAGGACTATTGTCTAAAGTAATCGAATAATCGGCATTGATTTTCATGTGATAATCACCCGGAGCAATGTAAATATTTCCGGGTTCTGTCTTCATCCCGTCAGTTGCTAAATGCACTTTAAGTTTAGTCTCTCTTTGAAGTCGTTGTGAAAGAGTTTCAAGCATCCAAGGTGGTCCATGCTGAACAATATAAAAAGCGACATTGGCATTATCGGGTATATCCTTAAACAATTCAATTAATGTAGGTGGTCCTCCTGTACTTGCGGCAATGACACAAGCAACAAAATCAGGAGAAGTTTCAACAATTATATCATCAATAGCATTAAATTCTTTTGTGATTACCTGGGCTTTCCTGTCAATTCCATCTTTTATTCTGGTGAGCATATCGTCAATGTCTATGGGTTTAGCAATAAAATCATCTGCTCCGGATTGAAGTGCATGGGCTTTAGCACTTTCAGAAACTAAAGCAGTAACCATAACGATTAAAGGTATTGGTCTGATGTTTTCTCTAACTCTTCTAATCAATTCGATTCCGTCCATATATGGCATCATCCAATCTGTCAGGAGTATATCGAATGTTTCCTGTTCTAATAATTTATAAGATTCTAACCCATTTTGAGCGACAACAACATTATATCCCGCCTTTGTTAAGAGTCTTTTTAGTAAAAGAGAATTTGTTAATTCATCTTCTGCAACTAATATTTTTTTTATATCATTCATTCGTAACTCGAACCTGTTAAATTATTAACACAAAATTTCTATCTTCTAAATTAGAAAATATTTATCAAAACTACAAGCAAATAAGCTAATTTTTTCTATCTTTTTAAAAAAAATAAGGGTAACAAAATTGCTACCCTTATTTTCTATGTTAAAATCTTAACAGTCTATTCCGGTTTTAAAACCGAATCATCAATTTCTGCATTTATTGAATACCTATTATCAATCTTAAAAGTATAAACGGGTGAAACAGTTTCGATAATTCCCGGTAATTTAGTCCCGTTAATTTCAATATAAGATTTAATTGTTTCCGTAATAGGAATCGGACCACCCGGC
>Ga0351952_1013_pt2 | contig 23120 bp, 15 predicted proteins | sample BONcelT113001H15_FD_205817 | JGI IMG/M metagenome (GOLD analysis project Ga0351952, IMG submission 205817) | Enriched cells from coal bed in the Powder River Basin, Montana, United States - BONCAT cells T11 rep3 HSBNCT.T11.300.1.H15 ... | reverse complement strand
CTGCTCCAGCAAAACCCGAAAGGAAATCGAGCACTACCGTGACAAACTGGGAAACAGCCGTCCTTTTATCTCGGAAAACGGCGGGGGAATCTTTATTCCGGAAGGATATTTCCCTGACGAATCCATTTTCGAAAGGTATTCTCCCGTCACAGAAAACGGCTATCGGCTCATCCGACTCGGAATTCCCTACCACGAACTGCGGATGGCCGTGGGCAATCTCAGGGAGCGAGGCTTTCCCATCACCGGTTTCGGGGATCTCTCTACGGAGGAACTGATGGAACTGACCGGGCTGCCCCCGGAAGAGGCGCTTCTTTGCAAAGAAAGAGATTTCGACGAGCCATTCCTCTTCCATGGCGACGAAGGAAAAAAGGAAGCCCTCTTCCGCGCAATCCAGGACAGTGGCCTTGCCACCACGCAGGGCGTCTTCTATCACCTCCTGGGCAATAACGACAAGGGAAAAGCGGTTAAAATTCTCAGCGAAATATTCCGTGCCCGGTACGGTTCGATCACGACTATTGCCCTCGGCGACAGTCCCAATGACCTGCCGATGCTCGAAAACGTCGATTTCCCGGTAGCCGTGCAGAGGCAGGATGGTCGACACCACCCGTCCCTTGCCCTGCCGAATCTTTACAAAGCCACGGGAATAGGTCCTCGCGGCTGGAACAACGCCGTACACGAACTCCTGTCGCGCCTTGGCGAAGTATCCTGAGAGGTATCAGTCCAACCTGTCTGGTGTCGAACAAATCAGAAACTGCCTCGTTTTGTCATTCCGACCAGAGGGAGGAAACTCGCAGTTACGGTCAGTTACAAGATCTCTCCCTGTCGTTAGAGATGACTTTTTTGCGTTGCTGCAAGTTAATCAACATTGACTGTCAGGAACCGGTATGCATGCACCAGAGATGTACACCGATGAACTCTTAAATAGTATTTTAATTTTTACAAACTCGGTATTAATGTGTCCTTTATCCGTGTAAATCTATATAGTGCTGACCACTGTTCTTAGGCACAGTGGTATCGAATTTTGTACCATTTACTTATACGTCACTACTAACGACAGATTGAGACATTCACAGCACATGACACCAGTATTTCAAAGACATATCAGCTTTTGTCTGACCCTCATCGTGCTGTTCGGGTCAATGCTCCTGCTCCTTCCCCGCCTCGCTTCCGCAGCCGACACCGTGGATATCGTCATTATCGGTGTAGAAGACGAGCTGAAGGAAAACGTGCAGGCCGCTCTGCCCATCCCGCCGGGGCTGATCAGGGACGGCGTGGTGAATCTGCCGTGGCTCGAGTTATTTCAGACTGAAATTCCGCAAAAGGTCCGTGAGGCCCTGGAACCCTTCGGTTACTACGATGCAAAGGCGAACTCTATCCTGCAGAAACCGGCCACGGATCACTACCGGATCTTGGTCGGGGTCTTTCCGGGCACCCCGGTCAAGGTGACAGACATCAGTGTGCGGGTAGTCGGCCCCGGGGCGCAAGAAGCAGACCTGCAGCGGATCGCGAGATCCTTTCGCCTCCGCAAGGGTGACATTCTGGATCACAGCCGCTACGAAAGGGGAAAAGCGCGCCTGCAGTCAAAAGCCCAGGAACTGGGCTACCTCGACGCCACATTCCCGGTTCATGAGATATTGGTTTCCCGGGCAGAGGCAAGCGCACGGATTGCCCTGGAACTGGACACCGGCGTCCAGTACCGTTTCGGGGAGACACTATTTACCGGAGCCCCACAGTACCCGCAACGATTTCTGCAACGTTATCTTGATTACAAGGTCGGCGAAATCTTCTCGGAGAAAAAACTGGGACAGACCCAGATCAACCTTGCGTCATCGGATCGGTTCAAGGGGGTCCTCCTCACCCCTGAGAGGGAAGAAGCCCATGACTCCGTCATGCCGGTCCTCGCCCAGCTCACCCCCCTGCCGCGAAAACGTCTGCGCCCCGGAATCGGCTACGGCACCGACACGGGATTCCGGGGGTCGCTGAGATACAAGGATGTAAACCTGTTTCATCTGGGCCACGAGCTGAATGCCGAAATCAAGATTTCGGAACTGCTGCAGGGGATAGCAGTCGGCTACCTTGCACCGTCATACCATGACGTAAAATCATCCTTGGGTCTCCAGGTAAATTTTCAGCGGGAAGACACCGATGCCTATACGAATCTCCTGGTTTCCCTGCAAGGAACCTGGAACAGGACGATACAACGAGGACAGCTGCTCACCCTCTACCTGAAACCCCAGTGGGAGGATTACACCATTGGCCTGCAGAAATCTACATCGCTGCTGGTTCTCCCCGGCATCCGTTTCTCCCTGCGGAATTTCGACGATCCCATCAGGCCAAGAAAAGGTTACGGCTTCATTGTTGAGGCACGGGGCACGCACCAGTATCTCGGCTCATCCACCGGACTCTTGCAAATGTTAGCGGAAGGGAGTGCCGTAATCCCGCTTCCGTGGCGTTTTTCCCTCATCAGTCGGGTCACGGGAGGGATGACCTTTCAGAACGATCCGCTCCAGGATTTACCAGCCTCCCTCCGTTTTTATGCCGGCGGCAACCGGAGCGTGCGCGGCTATGGATACCAGTCTCTCGGGCCCAAGGACATAACCGGCAAGGTCATCGGAGGCAAAAACCTTCTGACAACAAGCGTGGAACTGGAACGTGTATTGCTCAGGCAATGGGCGCTGGCGGTCTTCTTCGACGCGGGAAATGCCTTCGATTCCCTGAGTCACCTGCACCTCTACAAGGGTGCGGGAATCGGTATACGCTATTTCACCCCCGTTGGCGCCCTTAAACTGGACCTGGCCCGGCAAATCGCTGTGGACAACCCCTCATACCGCGTCCATTTTTCCGTAGGGTTCGAATTATGAAAAAGTACGCGATCTCGCTCGGAGCTCTTGCTGGAATCATCCTGCTGGCGGCAATCGGTGCCGCGGGCTGGATTCTCGGCACGACCGAGGGGGCTCGATTTCTTCTTGCCAAAGCCGCCGAAAGTGCGGACGTCCGCCTCGAAATCGGGCGGCTGGAAGGTCGGCTGCTGGACGAGCTTCGCCTCGAGCAGGCGGCCGTTGCAACGCCCCTCGTTTCCATTCGGGTCAAATCTCTCCGCCTCCTGTGGAATCCCGGCATGCTCCTTACCGGTAACCTTGCGGTACAGAGCCTCGACCTGCGGGGTGTGGAGATCCAGGACAAACGGCCGAAGAAGGATGAACCCCTTGACCTCTCCTGGCCGATCCTGTCCGGCCCGACAATCCGCCTGAACGGCTGGATCTCGTCTCTCGCCCTGCATGATCTTTCCTACCGGAGGAACGCCGAAGAACCGGTACTAGTTACTGAAATGACCGGACGCGTCGACATGCACCGCGGGCAGGTCGCCCTCACTAAACTGATTCTCCGGACGCCGGCAGGTACGCTGACGGGAGATGCGGGAATCAGTTTCCGCAAACCTCTGCTGAACCTTTTTGCAACCGTCACTCCGAAGGAGCCGGTTGCCGAATTCTCCCGCTTGCTCGTCCACGCGGAACTCACCCCGGGAACAGGAAGCGATCAGACAGCCGGCCGGATCTGGGCAGTGGCAGCAGCACGGGAAAAACGATCGATCAACGTCTCTGCGAATATCGGCATTTCAAGTACGGTACTGAGGCTGCACGACCTGTCCCTGACTGAAACAGGCCGCAAAGGAAAACTGACCGGCAAAGCCGAGATCTCCCTAGCCGGCCAAAGCCCGGCGCTTGCCGTGCGGCTGCTTGCCGAAAAGCTCGATCTTTCCGCGGAGGTTCCGACTCTCCCCCCCCTTGACGGCACCATCGACATGACAGGCACCATTGACAGCTACCGGGGAACACTCAAGCTCGCAACCAGCGGCACGGGAGTGCGTTCCGGTTCCCTTGGCGGGACCTTGTCGGGCACCAGGAAAGGAGTCTCCCTTGTGCTCGACAAAGGATCATGGCTCGATGGATCTCTGACCGGAAAACTCGCTGTGCAATGGAGCGACGGCCTGTTCCTCTCCGCCGCACTGCGTGGGAGAAATATCAACCCGGCTCGCATAACCCCCGACTGGGAAGGAGTGGTCAACCTGGATATGAACGGGGAAATCCGCACATCCGACTCAGCCCCCCTGCGGGCGAAAATCTCCGCAAAGCTATTATCGAGCCGACTCCGCGGACGACAACTGACAGGGGATCTGGCAGCCCGACTCGATAATCAGGACATCATCATCGACCGTCTGCTGCTCAAAGGAAAAGGTTTCGACATCAGTGCCGCGGGGAATACCGCCAAAAGTATCGAGTTCACACTCCGTGCCGACGATCTGGGCGGACTTGTTCCCGACACAGCGGGTCAACTTTGGCTAACAGGGAAAGTCCACCGCAGGGACGGACGAATCGGCGGAAACGTAACGGGCACTGCCAAGGCCTTGCGGGTGGAATCCCTGCACCTCAAAACCGCATCTTTTACCGCAGCGATCTCCGACACGAAAGAACAGGCTCTGAAGCTTCACCTGACAGCACAAAGTCTGGGGTATGATACTTTTCTGGCCAAGGAGGCACGACTCGATATCTCCGGAACCCTTGCCAATCATCGCATCGAGCTGGAGGCCACGTCAGCTGCCGGCTCCTTGAAAACTTCACTGACAGGAAAGTACCAAGCTGCCACCTGGGCAGGAAACATCGTCACCCTCTCCGGCCGGGACACGTTCGGTCCATGGCGCATGGAACAGGCTACCCGCCTCACGTTTTCATCCCGGGGAGCCATCATTTCGCCCTTTGTCCTGAGCGCCAACACGGGAGAGAGGATAGAACTCCGTGGCGAGTGGTTTCGCAGCCCGCCAGGAATACTCCTTACCGCCACCTGGCAGAAACTCAACCTGGCACGGGCAGGTCATTGGTTGCCAGACCTCCAGCTGACAGGGATCACTTCCGGCACGCTCTCTCTGGTGGCACCGCCCAAAGGCTCACCACAAATATCCGGCAACATTCAGACTTCGGCAACCTTCATCGCAAACGGCCATCGGTCTCAAATTCGCAGCGGAACAGTCCGCCTGGAAACGATCGCCGGGAAAATCCGCGCCGTGGCAAACCTGGACCTGGCGGCACAGGGGAAACTCACGGTAAGTATGGTAACGGACGTTCCGAAAACCCTGGCTCTCCCCGATCACGGAGACTTCGAAGCCAGCCTGGATGAGGTCAACATGGGAATCTTCCGCAGTTGGCTCCCCGAAGGCCTCTCACTGGAGGGGGTCCTGTCGGCTCGCACCGTCGGCAAGCTGCTCCCCGGCCAACAGCTGCAGCTCACGGCAAAAGCGGACATCACTCGAGGGGTTTTTCGTCAACAGCAGAAAGGGGGGGAAATACGAGCAGATCTCCGCAGCGCAACCCTGTCCGTGGACTGGCGCGACCAGACCCTCGCCGGCAGCATTGCTATGGAGCTTGCCGATACCGGTCACTTGAAGGGAAGTTTCCGACTACCCCTTCCGGCCCGACTGCCGCTGGCGGTGAATCAAGAAGGTGAAGTATCGGGAACCCTTGAGGGGAAAGTACGCGAAAACGGCATAATGACAGCATTATTCCCCGGCATGGTTCAGGAAAGCAAAGGCGAGCTGGAGTTGAAGCTGCGGGTTGAAGAAACCTGGAAGAATCCGAACCTGAGCGGGACACTGCTTCTCAGCCGCGCAGGCCTTTATCTTCCCCGGGCAGGAATTCACCTCTCGGATCTGAAGCTGGCAGCCCATTTCGAACGTGACCGGGTCACGGTCGATTCCTTTTCCGTGCGATCTGGCCAGGGGACCATCAACGGCACTGCGGCCGTGCTCCTTAAAGACTGGAAACCGGTCAGCTATCAGGGAATCGTTCACGGGAATCAATTCCAGTTCATCTATCTCCCGGAACTGCAGGTCCAGGGCAGCCCGAAGTTTGACTTCTCGGGAACCATGGAAAAGGTGACCGTCCGCGGAGACCTCCTTATTTCCGACCTCACCGTTGCCGGCAGTCAGACTCCGCCCCCTATCCGTCCCAGTGAAGATGTGGTGATCGTGGATGCTGTTCAGAAAAAAGGACGCCCGTTCCCCCTCGATCTCGATATCAAGGTTAAGGTCGTGTTCGGCGATCGGGTGTACGTCAAGATGTCAGGAATCGATGCCCGGCTTGACGGAACGGTCGATGTGACCATGACCAGCCTCGAAGACATCCGCGGCAGGGGAGAGATACGAGTCGTAAAAGGCAGCTACAAAGCCTACGGGGTGGACCTGAATATCACGAAGGGAAGCATCAGCTTCACCGGCGGACCGATCAACCAGCCGAAACTGGAAATCATAGCACTCCGCACGGTCAAAGAAATAAGCGCCGGCGTCATCGTCGTGGGAACGATCAATCGTCCGATCATCCGCCTCTACTCCGAACCGGGCATGTCGGACAGCGACATCATGGGATACATGGTGCTCGGCCAACCCCTGAGCGGAGACCAGGGGCAGATAGACGCCGTAATGTCGGCAGCGCGCCTGCTTCTCTCCGCCAGCCAGTCCGCGGGGATCAACGCGCAGATCATGAACAAATTCGGCATCGATTCCATTGGTGTCGAACAGGACAAAAGCGATATCACCCAATCCATCGTAACCGTGGGCAAATACTTGACGCCGAAACTGTTCATCAGTTATGGAAAATCTCTGTTCTCCGACACAACCTACCTGAAGGCACGCTACACTTTCTCCGAGCGGTGGGAGGTGGAAACCTGGACCGGCACGGAAAGCGGACTTGATGTTTTCTACAAGATAAACTTCGACTGAACTCCCCCCTACTCTTTCCGCAGATGAACCGTCCGCTGCGGAAAGGGAATTTCAATCCCCTCCTGTTTGAATCTTTTGAAAACCCGTTTCCTGATAATGTGCTGAGCCAGGTATTGGTCCACAAATTCCGCTACCTGACAGACAATGGTAAAATCAAGGGAACTGGCGCCGAATCCGGGACTGAATCGGGCATAGGGCTGAGGATCAGCCAGTAGACCGGGAACTTCCGATGCCGCCAGCAAAGCCTCTTCGATAAGAATCGTTTCAACGTAATCGATGTCCGAATCGTAGCTTACTCCCACGGAGACAAACAACATCATCTGTTTCTCAGGCAGACAATAGTTGGTGACGACACTCTGGGCAAGCTTACTGTTTGGGATGACAACCATGTTGTTCGGAAGCATCCTGATGCGAGTCGTCCGCCAGGTAATATCCTGCACATAGCCTTCCTGGCCGTTATCAAGCTTTACGAAGTCACCGATTCGAACAGATTTTTCCAACAGGATATGCATCCCGGCAAAGAGATTCGCCAAGGTATCCTGCAGGGCTAAGGCAACCGCCAAGCCGCCGACTCCGAGCGCCGTAAGCAGGGGAGCAATGGAAAGACCCATCACACTAAGGCAGATCAGGATGCCGGTGGTTATAATGACACCCTTCATGACACCGTAGGCAAGACCGGTCGTGGGAACCGGCAAATCGGTTTGAAACAGGCTGGTCTTCAGGATTTTGCCGCTGAGATTCGACGCGGCAATGGTTACCGAGAAAATCAGGATGACATAGATTGTCGTTTCAAGAGGCCGAAGATATTTCGTGGGAAGATCGGAAAACGAGAACCCGAAATACAGCCCAAGTGCGATACACCAGAATAATGATGGTGTTCTCAGCGAGGCAATCAAAATATCGTCAAACCTGGTGGCGGTCTTGCCCGCCCAGCGGCGAGCTAATCGCAAGAGAATTCCTCGCAGAATGAACAGCACTGTCATGATGGCAACCGCTAGTATGAGCGGTATGAGTTGCCTTGGCATAGCAAATTCCATTTCACTTCCTCCGTCGTGGTTTTGTGCACGTGCTTAGCGGTTCCCCGCGGCAGGTTAGCTGCCTGCCGCTCATGTGGCCGGGCCTCGGGCATTTCAGACAGCGCCGAAAATTAAAAACCGAACTGGTAGTGGCCGCCGGGTTTGCACTGAAAAGGGTATAGTGTTCAGGAACCTTTTTCCTGCCGGCAAATCCATTAAAAAAACTCTTGCAATGCCCGACAAAACGTGCAAACTAACTGTACGTTTAATTTGTACAGAAATCAAATTCCACGTAATCCTGAACGGGAATTTTCCGAAAATTAGCGCTGCGCTACCGGAAGAGTATTCATTGCTGCACCTGCGGTATTGTGTTGCCGAAGCTGCGGAAGCAGAGATGTACATTGAACCGCGAACGAACAATACCGCCATGATGCTGCACAGCAGTGACGGCAGGTTCCGTTCCGGGAGCCCCGATAATCTTAAGAAAAAGTCGACAGCAAAAAAGAAGTCTGGTAAGAATTCATCTGCGAAGACAACACCACCAAAGCACACTATCCGCCAAAAAAATTACGGAAAAGCAAACGACTACCAGGAATTTCTTCGCACCCCAGAATAACTGCAGTTTTCCGGAGCAATCGTGCATCACCCCGGTCGACAACGTCGCCTCATACGGGCAATACTTTACAAACAGCTGAAGAAATCACGTTTTATCCTGTTTCGCTCGCTAGCGCGACTCAGGGTCCGCGAAAATACCTTCATGGCGATTCTCGCCGTGATAATCGGTGCACTCGCCGGACTCTGCAACTATGCCTTCCGTACAAGCATCGACTTTTTTACCTGGTTGATCATAGGCAACGGTTCCGACCTGACCGGTTTTACCCCTGAATCATGGGGTCTGGCCCGACTCTCGGTCATTGCCTTTCCCCTTATCGGTGCGCTGCTGATGGGTCCGTTGTATCTCCTGTTCCGTGAGGATTTCAGTTTCGGCTTTCCGAAATTCCTCGAAATGGTCAATCTGCGAGGCGGCCGGCTGAAGCTGCGGCAGATCTTTACGCGGGGCATCGCCTCAGCACTTACCATCGGTTCCGGCGGCTCGGCGGGTCAGGAGACACCCATTGCCCAGATCGGAGGTACGGTCGGCTCCTTTTTCGGCCAGCTTCTCAAGCTTTCCGGGGACCGGATGAAGATTCTGATCGGCTGCGGCGTCGCCGGAGGAATCGCCGCCACCTTCAACGCCCCGCTGGCGGGGGTATTTTTTGCCCATGAAGTCGTACTTCTTTCCGCCTTTGAACTATCCTCCTTCACGAGCATCGTCATCTCCTCGGGAATTGCCACGATCGTTTCCCGGGCACTGTACGGCAACATACCGGTCTTCACTGTGCCGGCCTATCAGATAAGTCACCCGGCGGAATTGATCTTGTACGCCATCCTTGGCTTGGCGCTCGGATTGCTCGCCGCGACGTTTATCACCCTCTTCCGCCGGGTGAAAAACTTTTTTGCACAGATTACGCTCCACCCCTTCCTCAAACTCTTGCTTGGCGGATTAATCACCGGGATGATCGCATTCTTCTTTCCCCAGGTCCTCGGCAACGGCTACGGCTTCGTCGAGAAGGCGATTACAGACCATTATGGCTGGCTGCTCCTCACCCTGCTCGTCGTCGGGAAAATGCTCGCCACCTCCGTAACCATCGGTTGCGGCCTACCCGGAGGCCTGAACGCCCCGTCGCTCTTTATCGGTGCCGCAGCAGGCGGCAGTTTCGGCTTCCTGGCAAACAGCCTGTTTCCCACACACGTTTCCACTCCAGGCGAATATGCGCTGGTGGGAATGGGTGCTTTTATGGCTGCCGTTATCAATGCCCCCATGACGGGAATTTTCTTTTTATTCGAAATTACCAATTCTTACCAGATTATCATTCCCATTATGCTCTCCTGCGTTATCGGAACATCGATAGCCCGACACTACAGGAAAGACGGTATTTTCACCTATGAATTGACCGAAGCGGGAATCGAATTACGGGAGGGTAAAGAACAGAACCTGTTGAAAGAACTCAAGGTGAGAAACGTAATGAGCAGTGCGCCCGTGATCCTGCCGGAGAGCATGTCGCTTCGCCAGTTTGCCGGGTTTATCTCGACCAGTCGACATGGCAGCTTCCCACTCGTAAATTTCCGGCAGGAGCTGACGGGCATGATCTCCATCCATGATTTTCTCGAAATCTCTCCGAAAGAAGAGCTGCTCGATCTCGTCGTGCTAAAAGAACTGGCGGACACCGACATCGGCACGGTTACGCCAGGCGACAGCCTGGCGCTGGCTATGGACAGGATAAGTCTGCGTGATTTCGAAATACTGCCGGTGGTCGACGCACGGGACCGGAAAAAGGTTGTCGGCGTTCTTTCGCGCCACGATATCATTTCAGCCTACAATACGGCCATGGTGAAGAAGTCTTTAAAAGGACTGTGACCTGCCGCGACGATCCCGGACTCCATCGTGTGCAGCCTGCTCAGCCACATTTTCTCACCGTCAGCAGTCGGCCGACAATCGCGGCAAGCGGAAAGGCAAGAATACTCAGCATCGCTCCCATCTTTGCCGCGCCCTGAATAGCCGGATCAGCAAAAGCCTCGCCGGCAACAAATAACGCCACCGTAAAACCTATCCCCGCAACGATACCTGCCACGAGAAGTTCACGACGACCCATTCCCTGCGGCAGGGGAAAACCGAGCAACTGCGCCAGGACTCCCAGGCAAAAGATCCCCAACGTTTTGCCGACAATCAGGGAACCGAGCACCATCCAGGTGGCCGCCCCGAATCCGGATAACTGCACCCCGGCATTTGCCAACCCGAACATGAACAGGCCGAAATCAACGAAAATCTTCCACTCGTGCTCGAATCGGGACAGGGTGGAAAGATCTCGTGGATCCGCCTCAAAGAGGTGTTTGGTTTCCCGAGCCGCATGGGGCAGGAAAGGAACGATGAACACCAGGGCAAGGGCCGGATGGAGATGGGCCTCGTGAAGCCCTATCCAGCTCGGCATGCCCCCTAACAACAGATACGGCCAATAGCTCCTGGTCTTGGCTACCCGGAGCAGGTAGGCGGCAAGCATTCCGGCCACGGTAAGGAGAAGCCAGAGCGGTTCTGACGGCACTGACGGGTCGGGATAAAAGATGGCAATGATGGCAAGACCAATGGCATCATCGGCTATTGCCAGCAGCAGTAGAAATGAGATCACCGGATGACCTTCGCCGAAGATAAGACGGGCAGCCAGCCAGGCAAAGGCGATATCCGTGGCGGTCGGGATCCCCCAGCCGTTGGCGAGCGCAGGTGAACCGGTCACCGTATTCAGAAGAAAATAAACGCCCACCGGCCCGACTACCCCACCGACAGTGGCAAAAAGGGGATTTACCGCCTTTTTCAAGGGGTTGAGGTCACCGCCTGGAAGGCAGCTCTGGGTGATCTCCACGGCGGCAATACCGAAAAAAAGCACCATAAACAATTCGTTGGCGACAAAGTGAAAACTGAGAGTACCAAAAAAATGGTTATGATCGAATTGGGCATAACCCGCCGGATCAAGGTTTGCCCATAGAACCGCCGTAACAACACCGGCTATGAGCGGGATGGAAAATTCTCGCAGCAGATTGATCTTTTGCCTCATGATAAAGTCTGTCCTTAGTTCTCGGTAGTCGTGTTTCCTTCAGCCCGGTGATAATCATCATGGAACCGGACGATATCATCCTCGCCAAGATACTCGCCACTTTGAACTTCAATGATGATAAGGGGGATGATGCCGGGGTTCTCCAGACGATGCAGGTTCCCCATGGGAATAAATGTCGACTCGTTCACGTTCACGATCGACTCCTTTTCACCGCAGGTAACCTTGGCGGTTCCGGAAACCACTATCCAGTGCTCGCTTCGATGATGATGCATCTGCAGGGAAAGCCGTTGGCCCGGCAGAACTTCTATCCTTTTAATCTTGTAATTCTTGTTTTCTTCCAGAACCGTGTAGCTCCCCCAAGGTCGTTCACCTCTTTCCATTTCACTGCCTCCTTGCTTTCAGGTATTTAGTCAAGGCCTGGCGCCACCCTTCCGGAACGAAACCGGTATCCCGCACCAGTTTCCCACAGTCGAGAACCGAATACAGCGGACGTGGAGCCGGTCTGCCAAGTTCCCTGGTGGTAATCGGTTTCACAACCGTCTTCAAACCAGCCTCTTCAAAAATTGCCGCGGCGAATTCGCACCAGGAACAGGATCCGGCATTTGCGGCATGGTAGGTACCGCGACAGTCAGCGTCGATCAGGGCACGGATGGCACGGGATAGGTCAACGGTCCAGGTGGGCGAGCCGATCTGATCGTGCACGACGCCGATCTCTTTCTTTTCCTTGCCGAGGCGGAGCATGGTTTCAACAAAATTCCTGCCGTGCAGACCGTACAGCCATTGGGTCCTGACAATGAGGTGATCGGGATTGCAACGGGCATTTTCTTCACCAACAAGCTTTGATCGACCATAGACGCTCAACGGGTTCACCAGGTCATCCTCGAGCCACGGCGTACCCTTGCTGCCGTCAAATACATAGTCGGTGCTTACCTGCACCAGCTTTGCCCCGATCTCGGCCGTAACCCGGGCAAGATGCAGTACGCCTTCGCCGTTCACCTGAATCGCCAGGTCCTTATTACTTTCACAGCCGTCGACATCGGTATAGGCGGCGGCATTGATCACCACCTTCGGCCGCAGCTCCTTCAATACTTTTTCAACAGAGACCAGTGCGGTGATCTCCATTTCGTCTTGATGCACTCCCCGGGCATCACTGCCGTATAAATCAAGAAAATCATACCCAAGCATACCGCGGGAACCGGTTACGACGATCATCAGCGTCCCCCGTACATCTTTTCGTAATAGTCGCGATAGGCACCGGATGTAACCTCCCGTACCCACTCCTGGTTGTCCAGGTACCAGCTGATAGTCTCTTCGATTCCTCTCTCAAAGGTATAGAAGGGCTCCCATCCAAGATCATTGCGCATCTTGGAGGCATCGATGGCATAGCGCCGGTCATGGCCGGGACGGTCCTTCACAAAGGTAATCAGCGCCCTGTTGCTGCCGGAAGAGCGGCCAAGCTTGCTATCAAGCATATCACAAACCAGATTCACGATATCGATATTACGCCATTCGTTATTACCGCCCACATTATAGACACCACCCGGCACACCGTTTTTCAGAACAGCTTCCACTGCCCGTGAATGGTCCTTCACATGGAGCCAATCGCGGACATTCAGACCATCGCCATATACCGGAAGGGGTTTTTCGGCAATAATGTTGTGGATCATGAGGGGAATCAGCTTTTCCGGGAACTGATAGGGCCCGTAATTGTTGGAGCAACGGGTGTTCAGCGTGGGAAACCCGTATGTTTCCTGGTAGGCCCGTACCAGGAGATCGGCGCCCGCCTTACTGGCAGAATAGGGTGAGTTGGCGGCAAGGGGAGTGGTTTCGGTAAAAAGCCCGCTGGCACCGAGGCTCCCGTAGACTTCATCCGTCGAAACCTGCAGGAAGCGGAAATTTTCCACAAGTCCCGCTGTCCAATGCTTGCGACTCTCCTCCAGCAAAACCTGGGTCCCGAGAACGTTGGTCCGAACAAAAATCTCCGGGCCGGTGATGGAGCGATCCACGTGAGATTCTGCGGCAAAATGGATTACCGCATCAATTTTTTCCCGAAAAAGAATCGCCGCGACCAGTTTCGAATCACAGATATCGCCTCTCACGAATTCGTAGCGGGGATCCCCCTCGACACCTTTCAGGTTTTCCAGGTTTCCCGCATAGGTGAGCAGATCCAGGTTGATTACACGGCACGCCGGGTTGGTTTGCAGAAAATGATGAATGAAGTTGGAGCCGATAAAACCCGCCCCTCCCGTAACGAGAACCGAAGCAGGGGTAAATGATTCCGTCATAGATCCTCCGTGTTAATTTGGCAGAAAAACAGGTACGTCTGGCGAAAAGCCGCCGCGAACGACAACTCCCCCTGTTTTTCCAAGGAAAATAATGATACTTCCGAAAAATGGATACAGTACCATAAGCATTACCGGAAAAACAACGCACTTTCATCTGGCTGAAATGAAAAAGACCTGCGGATCGCAGGCCTTTTTTCTCCACTTCAGTCTGCCTGCCCCCTCCGCCAGGAAGAAGTGGTCAGCGGAAACAAGTTAATGCCACCCAGGAGTCTGTCGGACTTAGGAAATCGAAGCTAAAATTCGGCTGGGCGAGGACAGATTTTGTTGATTTTGCAGGGCAATAGTTGTTCTATGGACCAAAAAAGCGGCGAAATATGGACCGTCCAGACGGATTTGCAGCAGATTTACCCTAAGTCCGACAGACTCCTAGAGTACCTGTACGGTAAAAAAGTTGTTACCCTTTCACAGCAGACAGGGAATCCTGCCAACCATTTTAAGGATTACTGCCACCTAACAGTAACCGCAAACCCAGCTGTTTTCATTAAAGTATCGGTTACCGATTGAATTACAGCGTTATTTTGCTATACTAAAGCAACTTTTCAGACAGATTGCCCTATTCATCCGATCGGCAGTTCAGACAGGAACAGCAGAGTCCACCAGGATGTTTCCCATGAGTTTTCTCGACAGCGTCAGCCCTCAGTGGATAGAAGAACAGTATCTTCTTTGGAAGAAAGCCCCACACAGTATCCCCGTCGAATGGACATATTTTTTCAACGGTTTGGAAATAGGGGCATCGACAACTGTACCGGAAGTGACATCTATCGATTCTGATGCAGCCCGGAAAATTGCAGCAGTACAGGCACTCATCCACCGACACCGCGATATCGGACACTTTCACGCCTGCACAGATCCCCTCACCCCGTGCAAAAGAGAACATCCACTTTTAAGCCTGCAGTCCTTCGGTCTTGAAAAAGCCGATCTCGACCGTGTTTTCCCGGTAGAAGATTTCACACCAGCCCAAGCCTCCCTGCGCGAAATTCTCAGAATCCTGAGAAATACCTACTGCCGTTCCACCGGGATCGAATTCATGCATATCCATGATCCCCGGAAGTGGAGCTGGCTCGTGGAGCATATTGAAAACGCGCACTACCACCCTGTTTTCTCCCTCGACGACAAGCGCGTTATTCTGAAAAATCTCCTGAGTGCATCACTTTTCGAGGGCTATCTCCACAGAAAATTCCCCGGACAGACCCGCTTTTCCCTTGAAGGGGGCGAAACGCTTATCCCGATGCTCGACGCGGTTGTAACCCGAGCAGGCAGCCAGGGAGTCACCGACCTGATTCTCGGGATGCCTCACCGAGGCAGGTTGACCATCCAAACCCATATTTTCAGAAAAAAATACGAAAGTATTTTTGCAGAGTTCCGGAATACGGAATCCCCCGGGTTCGTGGGAGACGGAGATGTAAAATACCACCGGGGATTTTCCACTGATGTACCCCTGGAAAACGGTGAAAACATTCACTTGACTCTGGTTGCGAACCCCAGCCATCTGGAAGCCGTCGACCCGGTCACAGAGGGAAAAGCCCGGGCCCGGCAGGATCGATACGGCGAAAATGGTGCCGCACGGGTTCTTCCGGTGCTGATCCATGGTGACGCCTCCTTCGCCGGGCAGGGAATTGTTGCCGAAACCCTCAACATGTCGCATCTGGAAGGATATGCAACCGGTGGCACTCTTCATCTGGTCCTCAACAATCAGATCGGGTTCACGACCCTGCCACGGGATGCCAGGTCAACCTGTTATGCCACGGACGTTGCCAAGATGCTTTCCGCACCGATCTTCCACGTTCACTGTGAAGATCCCGAGGCCGCGGTTCAAGCTATCTACCTCGCCCTGGATTTTCGCCGGGAATTCGCCTCCGATGTTGTGGTGGAGCTGATCTGTTATCGCCGACACGGCCACAATGAGGGGGACCAACCATATTTTACCCAGCCGCTTATGTACGAAAAAATCAAGAATCGGCCTCCCGTTCACCAACTGTATGGAGAACGCCTAGAGCAGGAAGGCTTTCCTACCGTTGAAATCCAGGAGATGAGCGATACCATCGGCAGAGAACTCGAAAGAGCCTTCGACAGCAGTCCAATCGAAGCCGACCCCCCTTTTCTCGGTCGCTGGAGTACAATCCACCAGGATTCAGCAACCAGAAAAATCGAAACCGGTGTACCGGGACCGCAGCTCCTCTCCCTGACGGAAACAATGACCGTCTTCCCTCCCGGCTTTACCGCTCACCCCAAAATCGATGCTCTTTATCAACGGAGGAGAGACGCCGTAGCAAAGGGAAAAGAAATTGACTGGGCAAATGCAGAGATTCTGGCCTTTGCAACGCTTCTCCACGAGGGGACCTCCATCCGTCTGAGCGGTGAAGACAGTCGCCGCGGAACCTTCAGCCAGCGTCACTGCGTGCTCTTTGATATGCAAACCGGAAATTCCTGCATACCTCTTTCCGCGACTGCGTCCGACGCAGCAGTGTTCCGCCCCTATGACAGCCTCCTCTCCGAAGCGGCGGTACTCGGTTTCGAGTACGGTTACTCCCTGGAATCGCCGGAAAGTCTGACAATCTGGGAAGCACAGTATGGAGACTTCGTCAATGGGGCTCAGGTCATCATCGACCAGTTCCTCTGCAGCGGCGAGAGTAAATGGGGGCGGGTCAGCGGTCTTGTTCTATTCCTTCCCCACGGCTATGAGGGCCAGGGAGCGGAGCACTCCAGTGCTCGCCTCGAACGGTTTCTTCAGCTTTGCGCCGAGGGAAATCTGCAAATCACATTCCCCTCGACGCCCGCCCAATATTTCCACCTGCTGCGTCGCCATGCCAAGCAACCATTCCGCAAGCCTCTCGTGGTCTTGACACCGAAAAGCCTGCTGCGGAACCCGGACTGCGTTTCAAGTCTCGACGAATTTACCAGCGGCTGGTTTCGGGAGGTTCTCACTTCCTCGGCAGATCCTGAAAAAGTCACGGCAGTCCTGGTCTGCTCTGGTAAACTGTATTACGAACTGGCAAAAAAAAGAGCACAGGAAAATCGGGACGACACTGCCATCATCCGTATCGAGCAGCTCTACCCGCTCCGCGACGATCTGCTCCGAGAAGAACTCGGCCGATTCCGGCATGTCCGGAGTTGCACCTGGGTCCAGGAAGAACCGCGAAACATGGGAGCATGGACCTATATTCGTCCACACCTGGCCGGGATACTCGGCAGCGATCCGAAGTATGCGGGCAGAGGCGAGGCAGCCTCCCCCGCAACCGGTTCGATCCGTCAACACAGGCAGGAGCAGGAAAAGATATTGGTAGAGGCTTTCACTGGATAGATTCCGACGACACTGAGTTGCAGGGGCGGCCCCCTGTGTCCGCCCGCCTTTGAAGGGCAGACACAGGGATCTGCCCAAGGATGATGTATTCGCAAAAAGTCGTCTTACCCGCGAAAGCGGGTATCCAGTGAAGTTGTAACTCTCTGTAATTCCTGGATTCCCGTTTTCACGGGAATGACGGTACATCGTACATTTCAACATTTTGCGAAAGCATCAAGGATGATTGATACCTTATTTGGAGAATAGAATGGAAATACGCGTACCCGAAGTGGGCGAATCGATTGTCGAAGCACTGGTCGCCAAATGGCACCGAAAAAATGGCGAGCAGGTCCGAAAAGAAGATCCGCTCTGCGAACTGGAAACCGACAAGGTCACTCTGGAAATAAATGCCGATGCAGACGGCATCCTCTCCATTCTGGTTCAGGAAGGAGAAACCGTCGCAATAGGAACCGTCATCGCGACAATCCGTGAAACAGACAGCCAAATCGCCACCCAACCGTCCCTGTCTCCTGCTGCGCGAAAACTGGCACGCGAAAAGGCTGTCCGGCCGGAAACGATCAAGGGAAGCGGCAAGAAAGGGCGGATCCTTGCGGAAGACCTGTTAAAATCGCAAACCCCCGACGAACCGATAGAAGCAGCAACTGGAGAGCTGCCAATGGAAACCGACCCGGATTCGGCTTCGGGAGAGTCAGCAGGGCAATCGACGCCGCACCCACGTGTTCGAACGGAAGAGCCGCCCTCGTACTCGCCGCAAAGAGAACTTTCCGTTACCAGAAAAGCGATGACCCCGATCCGCAAGCGGATTGCGGAAAGACTCACCGAGGCCCGTCAGCAAACCGCAATGGTTACCACCTTCAATGAAGTCGACATGGGAAGGGTAATTGCCCTACGCAGGAAATACAAGGACTTTTTCCAGCAACATCATGGTGTTTCCCTCGGCCACATGCCCTTCTTCATTACGGCGTGTGTCGAGGCCCTTAAGCAATTCCCGTCGGTTAATGCCCGTATTGACGGTGACGACATCATCTATCATCATTATTATGACATCAGCATCGCCGTAAGTGGAGACAAGGGCCTGGTAGCGCCGGTTCTCCGGGATGCAGAACACCTCGAATTCCCGGAGATCGAACGAAAAATCAATGGGTTTGTGGAAAAAGTACGGACCAACACCCTCTTGATCAGTGATCTTGAAGGAGGAACCTTCACCATCAGCAATGGCGGAGTCTTCGGTTCGCTGCTGGGCACACCTATCATCAACCCGCCCCAGAGCGCGATTCTCGGCATGCACGTTATCCAGGATCGACCAGTTGCGCTCCTCGGTAAGATTGTAATCAGGCCGATGATGTATCTGGCTTTATCCTATGACCACAGGATCATCGACGGGCGCGAAGCGGTTCAGTTCCTCAAAAAGATAAAGGAATTTCTGGAAGAGCCGGATGAAAAGCTGTTGGAAGAGTAATGGGTGGATACCCTGAAAATGGCTCGTGCACGAGTCAAGTCAACCATGATCCTGTAAGCGGGACAGTGTGGAGTCAGCCCGCGAATTGACACAGCCAGGGCGGAAAAGAACCGTTTCCGGATAAAAACCAACTATGTTTTGGAGGTATTTTGAATGCCCGACGATAGTTTCGACCTGATCGTCATCGGTGCCGGTCCCGGTGGTTATACCGCGGCAATCCGGGCAACCCAGCTCGGCATGAAAGTGGCGGTGGTGGAAAAAAGAAACAACCTTGGCGGAGTCTGCCTGAACGAGGGATGTATTCCCAGCAAGGCTCTGCTCGATTCGAGCGAGCTCTTCACCCTCGCACGGGACGGTTTTGCCCGCCATGGGATCAGCATTGAAGCGCCGAAGCTCGATCTGTCGCAAATGATGGCCCGCAAGGAAGAGATCGTGGCAAAGTTGGCAGAAGGAATCGCCTATCTGTTCAAGAAAAACAGAATCCAGCGTTTTCAGGGAAGCGCAAAGCTTGCAGGAACCCGCAGGGACGGGCTGCAGGTGGTTGCTGTCACCACAACCGACAACCCGGCGATTCCCCACCTGATCAACGGAAAACATGTTCTCCTGGCAACCGGCAGCCATCCCGTGGAACATCCCCAGCTACCTTTTGACGGAAAACAGGTGATCAGCTCGCGCGAAGCGCTCTCCCTTGTCGAAGTTCCCTCTCACCTGCTGATTATCGGGGCAGGATATGTCGGTTTGGAACTTGGTTCGCTCTGGAACCGCCTCGGCAGCAAGGTAACCGTTGTGGAGGCCCTTCCCACTTTCCTCCCCCATACGGATGGACAGGTAGCGGAAACCCTCCTGCGAACGCTCAGCAGGCAAGGAATCCGCTTTCTGTTTGATGCAAAAGTGGCAGCCACCGAATCCTTTGACGGGGGAATCAAAGTGAGAATTGAGGTCTCCGGGGCTTCGGAAGAGCTGCAGTGCGAAAAAATTCTTGTCTCCATCGGGAGAGTACCGGAAACAGAAGGTCTCGGGCTTGCGGAAGCGGGGGTCCTGCTCGATGCCCAAGGCAGGGTAGTTGTTGCCGAAGACTATCAGACCAGTTCACCCGGCATTTACGCCATCGGTGACCTGATCAGCGGACCGCTTCTCGCTCACAAGGCCATGGAGGAAGGTGTCGTTTTTGCGGAACAGATAACAGGCCAGACATCCCTGGTTGAGTATGATTTCATTCCCTCCATCACCTACACCATGCCGGAAGTTGCTTCAGTGGGAAAAACCGAAGAACAACTTAAAGAATCTGCAACCCCTTATGTCGTGGGAAGATTTTCCTTCTCGGCAAACGGACGAGCCCGTTGTATGGGCGATACCGATGGTTTCGTCAAGCTTCTGGCTCAGCGGGACAACGGCCGAGTCCTCGGAGTCCATATCATCGGGCCGCGCGCCTCGGAACTGATCACTGAAGCGGTCACCGTCATGACCTACGGAGGAAGCTCCGAGGATATTGCCTTGACCTTCCATGCCCACCCCACCTTGTCCGAGGCAGTAAAGGAAGCAGCGCTGGACTCGCAAAACAGGGCAATACATGCCTGAAAAAGAGGGGATCGCCAGCTTGGTTCCTGTGCTGACTGGCCGGCCAAAGGAACCATCCAGTCAGGCTCATACGTGACATTTGCTTGCAATTCTCAAAAATCAACAGGCTGATGAAGAACGTTACCAGTACCGAATGGTAAAAATGCCGCTAGCAAGTATTCTTTTTTATATGCACTGATTGAAAAGGAGGATGTCATGGCTACCAATGATTGTAAGGTCCCTCTGGAAGATCTCAGGTGGGTCTGCGATACGGATCAATTTGATTTTGAAACAACTGCTGACCTTCCCAATCTGGATGACACGATTGGCCAGGAACGAGCTCTCCGCGCCATAGACTTAAGCCTCGGCATGTCAGAAAGTGGTTACAATCTCTATATTTCCGGGGAAGCAGGAACCGGTCGCACCTCTTCCATCATGAATCTGCTGGTAAAACGGGCTAAAAAAGAACCGGCCCCTAGCGATTGGTGCTATGTCCATAACTTCAAGTCCCCCGATAATCCCGTATCCCTCGCACTCAAGGCCGGCATGGGGAACCAGTTGGAAAAGGACATGCAAGAGCTACTCACAACCGTAAGGAATGACATTCCCAAGGCACTTGAAAGCAAAGACTATGAAAACCAGAAGGCAGCCATCGTCCAGGAGCACCAGGACGAGAACAATGCTCTCTTTTCGGCCCTGGAGCAAGAGGCGAAGGAAAAAGGTTTTTCTCTGCAACGAACGGTATCAGGACTTGTAATGGTACCCCAGAAGGACGAGCGGAATTTCACCCAGGAAGAATATGAGGCGCTCTCAGACGAAGAACAGAAAAAAATCGATACAATCGGCAACGCACTCAAGGAAAAGCTTACCGATCTAATCAGCCAGATTCGAGAAAATGAAAAATCCGTCAAGGAGGCCCTGGCGAAACTTGACCGGAGCCTGGGGCTATCCGCGGTTGGTCACTATATCGAGCCGCTAAAGAGAAAATATGCCGAGTTCTCACGAGTTCTTGCCTACCTGGATGAGGTTCAGGAAGATATCCTGCTGAATTTGGAAGACTTTAAGGGCACTCCGCAGCAGCCACAAATCCCGGGCCTCAAACTGCCAACCCAGGCGCCATCGTTTGAACGCTATACCGTTAATCTCTTTGTGGACAACTGTGAACAGTGCGGTGCTCCGGTCGTGTACGAAGCAAACCCGACCTATAACAATCTCTTCGGCCGCATCGACCATGTTATGCAAATGGGAGGAGTTGCCAGCACCAATTTCACACTAATCAAACCGGGCGCCCTGCATAAGGCCAATGGCGGTTACCTCGTGGTCAATGCACGAGACGTCCTGACCAGTCCCTTTGCCTGGGAGGCATTGAAGCGTTGTATCCGCAACAGTGAAATCAAGATCGAAGACGTGTTGGAACAATATCGGATCATCACCGTCGTATCCCTGAAACCGGAATCGATACCAATGTATGCCAAGATCATCATGATCGGTTCCCCCTGGATCTATTATCTGCTCTTCCACCTGGAACCGGATTATCGAAAATTCTTCAAGGTTAAAGCAGACTTCGAAAGCCGAATCACCCGCACACCTGAAATAATCAAGGATTACGCCCTGTTCATCTCCAGTCACTGCAGCAAGGAACAGCTGCGTCCCTTCGACAAGGGAGCGGTGGCGGGCATCATCGAATACTCAAGTCGCATGGTTGAAGATCAGAAAAAGTTTTCTACCCAGTTCATGGAAATTGCCGACCTTATTCGGGAAGCTAATTATTGGGCAGGAAAAGGCGGAAGCGACACAGTTACCCGTGACTATGTCAAACAAGCCATTGAAGAAAAGATCTACCGGAGCAACCGGATCGAAGAGCGTCTCCAGGAACTTATTGCCGAAGGAACCATCCTGGTTGACACGAGCGGAAGCGAAGTCGGCCAGGTAAACGGACTGTCGGTCATAACCCTCGGGGACTATGCATTCGGCAAACCATCCCGCGTTACCGCTCGCGTCTTCATGGGAAAAGGGGGCATGGTAAACATTGAGCGGGAGGTAAAGCTTTCCGGCCCGATTCACGACAAGGGAGTACTTATCCTCACAGGCTACCTGGGAGGGAAATTCGCCCATGACAAACCCCTGTCCTTTTCCGCCTCCATCTGTTTCGAACAGTCCTACGAAGGTGTCGAAGGTGACAGCGCCTCATCGACGGAACTGTATTCGCTCTTGTCCGTCCTCTCAGATGTTCCGATCAAACAGGAGATCGCCGTTACCGGTAGTGTGAACCAGCTTGGCAAAGTGCAACCCATTGGCGGCGTAAACTACAAAATTGAAGGATTTTTCGACGTCTGCAAGGCGAAAGGACTCACCGGGGAGCAGGGAGTCATGATCCCCCGGAGCAACCTCCGCAACCTGATGCTGAAGGACGAAGTGGTGGCAGCGGTAAAAGTAGGAAATTTCCACATCTGGAGTGTGGAAACCATCGATCAGGGAATTGAAATCCTCACGGGTGTACCCGCTGGTGAAAGAGGAGCGGATGGCAGCTATCCCGAAGGCACCATCAACCACAAGGTTGATAGGCGCTTGCGTGAAATTCTGGAGAACATGAAAAAGTTTTCAGCCGGTAACGAGAAAGACGATAAAAAATAGACTGGGGCTAATTCACCTCTATACGACACTAAAACGATCAGAAGGAACTTTCAGCCACCTTTGCCTACCATCTGGCCTCTGGCAAGCATACCTTGGAAGCCATCACGGCAATGGAAACCCTCGGCACCGAAAATGGCAACTCCCTGACCGTTGTCATCGAAGAAGGTGAAACAATGGTCGACAATGCGAAATTCGTCACTGCCAATATCGAGTGTTCAAACGGTATGATTCACATCATTGATAATGTCTTCAAACCGATGTTGTCCGGATGGTACCGGGAAGAGTAACCGTGCCGGTTCGGGTATCCTGATATTCCCTGCCATTTTCGGTGCCGAGGGTTTCCATTGCCGTGATGGCTTCCAAGGTATGCTTGCCAGAGGCCAGATGGTAGG
>Ga0351952_1015_pt1 | contig 23427 bp, 23 predicted proteins | sample BONcelT113001H15_FD_205817 | JGI IMG/M metagenome (GOLD analysis project Ga0351952, IMG submission 205817) | Enriched cells from coal bed in the Powder River Basin, Montana, United States - BONCAT cells T11 rep3 HSBNCT.T11.300.1.H15 ... | reverse complement strand
AAAACGGGAACCAATTCTCTTGAAATTTTTTAGAGGACAACGGACAAATGCCGGCTCAATACTGCGACCGTCTGGAGTATAAAAATTTGCATGACCATGTTTGTCGGCAAAACTGACAACGCGATGTTTTTTGCCATCAACCACTAACTCAGCTGCAGCAATTTCATTATCACAAATTCTTTTTCCATTTGCCATGTGCTCTTTATAAACCACAGCAAGTCGACTACCGCGACGAATCTTTTTAATGTTAACTTTGCGGCCAAAAACATTGGCAAGCTTAACCATATGCTTACTTGAAATACCAACTTTCTTACCAGCGGCATAAAAAGGTCCATCAACATTGGCAGCAACATATTTAAAATTAATAGTCGGCTCTATGCTCTTTGTTTTAACTTGCCAACCCTTGCCCCTCGGAGTAATGATTAGGGTAGTTAGGCTGTCAACCTCATATGATAATTCTTGAAGCTTTGCACTAAGTCTAACTTTCTTCCAACACGCATTAATCTCAGCGGCTTTGCTTGTTTTAATTTCAAAATATCCGCTGCATCTTTGGTGCCCAAACCAAAACGCTTAAAAATTCTTCCTAGATTATCTTTAGGTTTAATAGTGACTGTTTGTAATCTTATCGCGTGATCTTTTGCTTGAACTGCTACATTATCTTGAGATGGGACTGTTATTGCTTCTTGGGAAAGGTTATTAGCTGCCGCTAAATTTTTCGTTGTTGCAGTTGCCGTCGACGAAGTGGTTGTTTCTGATAATTTGGTGTTCCAGGAAATATCAACATCTATTCTCAAACCACTTCTTTGGCCAATAAATTTCAGAGTAAACCCACTACCAATGACCAATATAACCATTAAAACCATGGCATGCAAAATCAGCCATGGATTACTATGGATTGTAGCTTCCTCTGCTTCAATGACACTTCTATCGTCCTCTATCGTTATGTTATATGGCGGTATATAATCCAAAATCGCTCCAACCTTATACACATTATCTAATTTAGTTAAACCTACTCACCGAAACCTTGATATTCTACCAAAGATTACTTTTAATTCAATTTTTTATGTATGTAACTGATTAAAAACAAAATATTTAACTGGACAAAAAAACATAAATACCATACCTTATTTGAGATTTAATGAAAATTTGTCTTTTAAAACGAAGATTGATATATGACCGATGCTAACATACTTTTAAACAAAGTCCACTTTCTTAAGAGCAGCTTAAATACTCTTCGGGGGTATCTTTGACTATGACAACAAACACACTCGCCTGATCGCAATTTTAAAAGAGTTGGAAAATCCGAATATCTGGAGCAATATTCAAAAACGGCAGTTACTCGGCAAAGAACAAACGCAATTGGAATCATTTATAAAACAGATCGACCAATTAACTACCCATCTTCAGGACACCGAAGATCTTCTCGAATTAGCAAAGAACGAAAACGATGATAAAACAATTCAAGAATTACAAAAAGATATTGCCCAAATAGACACTCAAATCGCCGACTTAGAATTTCAACGAATGTTTTCTGATCCCATAGACAAGCACAACGCCTACTTGGACATTCAAGCAGGATCAGGAGGAACAGAAGCACAAGATTGGGCTGAGATGTTACTTCGAATGTATCTGCGTTTTGGTGATCAGCATGAGTTTAAAACACAATTAATCGAGGTATCACCGGGTGAGGTCGCTGGCATAAAAAGCGCTACCATAAAATTTACTGGTGATTATGCTTACGGCTGGCTTCGCACCGAATCGGGAGTACATAGATTGGTGCGCAAATCCCCTTTTGACGCCAACCATAAACGTCACACTTCGTTTGCTGCAGTCTTTATTTATCCAGAAGTTAATGAAGATATCAAAATTGAAATCAATCCGGCAGATTTACGTATTGATACCTATCGCGCGCAAGGAGCTGGTGGTCAACATGTAAACAAAACCGATTCCGCGGTTCGTATCAAACATAATCCCACAGGAATTATTGTCCAATGCCAAAGCGAACGCTCTCAACATCAAAACCGCGCTCAAGCTATGAATCAACTCCGTTCTAAATTATACGAATTGGAATTACGAAAGAAACAGGCAGCATTTTCTGCTCTCGAATCCTCTAAATTGGACATTACCTGGGGCAGCCAAATTCGCTCTTATGTCTTAGATGATTCTCGCATAAAAGATCTACGCACCGGCCTTGAGACCCGCAATACCCAATCGGTGCTTGATGGCAGCCTGGATATGTTTATTAAAGAAAATCTCAAAAAAACCAAATAGCTCAGATTCAAAAATAAAAAAAATAAATCAAGCTTTTAAGGCAGCTGACTTGTCCTGACAATCAAAAACAACATAAGTTCCAGATTACAATATCTTCTTTCGCCTGCCTTAGACAGCGAAATTTAATTGTTCAACTTCTGCACGCAGCTCCTCCAACATTTGCAAAAATTTCTCTTGCTGCTCCTGCAATAGTTCTTGCGCAATAGTTCGATAATACTCAATACCATCGATTAAATTATTTTTAACCTCCATAATTTTCTGCTGCGATCTGGCGGACAACCCTAAAGAAGCATCTTTCATTTCTTGGCGCAAATAATTAATCTGCAATTGCAATTCTTTAATAAATACATGTGGACGTTCGCTACTAACTAGCAACGAACAACGACCATATATATGATCAACCATCTCTTTTAACGTCGCAATTTTTTTAAAATTTATAATATTTGGTCCAGGACAAATTGCTGGCGTTGCTTGCAAATCAATATTTCTTTTGATCAAAACACCGCCGCACAAATCATGACAAATACAGGATTTACTCAAAACATCCGCTTTTAATCTAGCTAATTTCTCTGCTGGCAAATCACTAGACTCCAAAGATTTAATCTTTAAAGATTGATACTCGCGTGATGCTAAGCACACGGGCTTTTTAGTAAATTCCTGATTAAATCTGTCATAGCCCTTAACACAAACACTTCCTGGCTTATTATTTTTAATCCGCTCTTCTCTTGCTTCTTCGCTACCAGAATTTCGTAAATTCCAAAATGGCACTCCCATCGGAGAGTTATTGCTCAAAAACACATCATCTGGCCGTGCGCGCATTAACTTCTGCAAAGTCACATCATCAACATTAGTTACTTCTGGAACCATTAAAAAAGGTGTCCCCCAACCAGCACCATCTAACTCATAATGTTTCAGCAAAAATTCATGTTCGGCATTAGTACCGACCCCCCCTTGAACAGTAATTCTTACTTTTTGCGGAATATCAGTACAAAACTTCCTGATCCCAATTAACGCATTTTTGTAAATTTCGTGAAGAGTTTCTATCAACTCATCTTTACGCCGTCTAAACTCATCCAAAATTGGACCTAATAATTGACCATCATTAATGAAAGCATGACCACCACAATTTAAAGGCGATTCAATCCGATATTCAGAAATCCAAATGCCCCGTTTGGCCAAATACTTTCCTTGCACCGCTGCTGAGCGATAATCGCTCACTTTCAAGCAAACTTTTTTCTTAATCTCAGAATTGTCATCGGGGAAAAAATCCACAAATTTCGGAAGGTACCCATATAAATGTGGGTTAAACCCTGCTGATAACACCACCATAGAATTCAAATTACTAGTAGCATAACCACGTAAAGCCGCAGCAGCATCGCAAAACTCATAGGGCAAAGGTTGGCCATTGCTATAATTAACAGCATCTACTTTGGTCATAATATTAACATCAATTCTGCCAGCCACTACTCCATCGCGCAGCTTTTCTTGTAGTTTTATTTTTTCCTCAGAATTTTTCTCTGCCAACATTTTTTCATACGATTTTTTTAGCGGATTACTAGCAGCTAACATTTCAAAATAATTGGTAAGCTCGCTATTTGGCTGAAAAACACCATTTTTAATCGCACTAATTTGCTTATTAATTAATTTTTGTAATAGATTTAAGTAAGCAGTAATACGCTTAGCACGCGCATCCTCTTGTGTGCTATTAATCGGCTCATACTGTTCCCCAGATTTTTCGCACCAAAATTTACGCATCTGCTCAATTAGGACATCATCGACCAAAGAAATAACTGATGAAATACCATATTTGGCAACAAAGAGTGGAGTATCAATTGTAAAACCAGTACCCATAACCGGAATATAAAAACTATGTGGCATGCTTGTTTTCTGCTGCATTTTCTCTCTCGTATAAACTAAACTTAAAAAACGCTAATGCAATCTGTATTAACTATCATTAACGTCTCAAAGTATTACAACCTGGTTCTTTTAAGTCAAAATTTCGCTTATACTACCACGAGTTTAGAATTTTTAAACCCACAAACATTAGGAAAATCTTAAAAATTAATCATCGACTAATATTTGATTGTTAATTTATTAATAATTAAATACAATCGGAGAGGTATTGCGTTTTTTTATAAATGAGGGCCAAACAATGAATGTCAGCAAATTTATCGGGTGCACCATGATTTTAGTCGGTTCCATCATAGGAGCCGGAATTTTAGGACAACCTTTAGTATGCGCCGATGCTGGCTTTGTTTGGGGCTCAGTAGCTATGGTTGGATTGTGGATCATGGCGGTAATAACAGGATTAATGGTTATTGAGGTAAACTCAGCTTTTCCTCGACACTCTTGTAGTTTTAGCTCTATGGCTGAACAAACATTAGGACCCGTGGGTAAAGGAATTACTTGGATATCATATTTACTTCTACTCTACTCTATAACGGTAGCGTATATTTCGGGCGAAGCGTCCACCATAACTACTGCTCTTGAGCCTGTAATCCACTTTAGAATCCCTACTTGGATTAACGCTCTGGCATTTACTGGGATCCTTGGTATTTCAGTATTTTGGAGCACTAAAGCTACTGACCACTTTAATCGCGGCCTAATTAGTGTTAAAGGATTTCTGATAATAGCTACACTTGCCCTGGTCATGCCACATATAGATTTTACCAAACTAATCTCTTCACAAGGATTAACTCATAGCAAATACATTTGGATTGCGCTTCCCGTTTTTGTCAATGCATATTGCTATCAATTCGTCATTCCTAGCCTAAGAATTTATCTTGGTGATAAGCCGCAGCAATTGCGCGGTATAGTACTAATTGGGGTCACATTTACCACAATAATATATATATTGTGGCTAGCTGTTACTTTGGGAACAGTACCGCTAATAGGAGAAAATAGTTTTGCTGGCATGACAACTAGATCGTCACCTGGAGAATTAGTACAATTTATTATAAACATCACCAACAATAAATGGGTTGCTACTAGCATTAATGGCTTTACGAATATCTCTATGACAACCTCATTTCTTGGAGTTACTTTGGCGCTATTTGATTTTCTTGCAGATGGCTTCAAGCGCCCTGATACCAGATTTGGTCGTTTTCAAACCTCACTTTTAACTTTTATACCGCCATTAATAATTGCATTATTTTTCCCCAATTTATTTGTGCCAGCAATGAATTATGCTGCAATACCAATTGTCATTATTACATTTCTACTACCAGCACTTATGGTTTACCGAATACGTAAACATCCGACACTCAAATCTTCTTATCGCACCAAATGCAACAATCTGGTGATTTTTTTGGTAGTATTATGTAGTATGGCATTTTTAGTAATAGCAATAATGAATAACCTAAATTTGCTGCCAAAACCATAGCAAAAATTTGCAACCACTGTGATATATGACAATTGAAGCTTCTGTTCTTACAACTATTAAGCGTGGTGCTACAGAAATTTTGTTAGAATCAGAGCTGCAAGAACGATTACTTACCGGCAAACCGCTAAAAATAAAAGCTGGCTTTGATCCTACTGCGCCCGATCTTCATCTTGGACATACAGTATTAATTAATAAAATGCGCCAATTTCAAGATCTAGGACATGAAATATTATTTCTTATTGGTGACTTTACTGCCATGATTGGCGACCCAAGTGGCAAAAATGCAACCAGACCGCCGCTTAGCAAAGAAGAAATACTGGCCAATGCTAAAACTTATGAAGAGCAGATTTTTAAAATACTTATCCGAGAAAAAACAAAGGTTATTTTTAATTCTGAATGGCTCCAAAAACTTACCCCAGCTGAAATAGTGAAGCTCACTTCCACTTATACCGTAGCGCGAATGCTCGAACGTGACGATTTTAAAAAACGTTACCTCGAAAATAAGCCCATTGCCATCCACGAGTTTTTATATCCACTTTTTCAAGGTTACGACTCTGTAGCTATCAAAGCTGACGTCGAGTTAGGTGGCAATGATCAAAAATTTAATTTACTGATGGGGCGCGAACTCCAAAAGCATTTTGGTCAAACACCGCAAGTAGTTTTAATGATGCCCCTTCTTGAAGGGCTTGATGGCGTGCAAAAAATGTCAAAGTCTCTTGGCAATTACATTGGAATTAACGAACCACCTCAAGAAATGTTTGGCAAATTAATGTCAATTTCTGATGAATTAATGTGGCGCTATTTTGAATTATTAAGTTTTCGCTCGTTGCCTGAAATTAATAGCTGGCATGAAGAGGTAAAAAATAATGTCATGAATCCTCGTGATGTTAAATTTAAGCTGGCATTAGAGATTGTTGAACGTTTCCATAATAAAGGAGCCGCCTTGAAAGCACAGGAAGAATTCATGGCACGTTTTCAACGCGGCGTTATACCGACCGATATCGCCACCATTACCATCAACATTCAGACCGATAAAATCTCACTTGGTAATTTACTAAAATCAGCTGGTCTCGTCCAAAGCACCTCTGAAGCAATGCGCCTTATTAAACAGGGGGGCATCAAAATCGATGGCAAGAAAATAGAAGATAGTGGGTTACAAATTAATAAAAATACCGAGCATGTTTATCAAGTTGGCAAACGCAAATTCGCCCGCGTAAAAGTAATTTAATTTTATTCATTTTATTAAAGTTTAAAGTCGATTTTGATTTATAATTAACAAATATGTTATTTTTTTTCTTAGGAGTTCATGATGGAATATAACACTTTAATTAAAAATCGTCGTTCAATTCGTAGCTTTACCAAAGAAAAAGTTTCGCCAGATATTTTAACCGAGATTTTACAAGAGACTTGTATGGCGCCCAGCGCATCTAATGGTCAACCATGGAATTTTATTGTAATTACCGACCAAACGATCATTAAAAAATTATCTGATGAAAGCAAAAAAAATCTAGTAAAAATAATAGAAAATGATCCAAATTCTAGCATAAAACAATATGAATCCTTTTTGCGCAACCCAAATTCTAATGTATTCTATGATGCCCCGTGCTTAGTATATATTGTTGGTCAAAATAATCATTATCACTTTCCGCATGATTGCTCTCTTGCAGCGGCTTATTTTATGTTTGCAGCAACCGCAAGAAATTTAGGAACCTGCTGGATTGGACTAGGAGAAGATATCGTTGATGAAAAATTAAAAATGGAGATCGGCCTGCCAAATGATTACCAAATAGCTGCGGCAATCATTATTGGGCATCCACGAAAAATTCCATCAATAGCTCCTCGCGACAAACCCAAAGTATTAAAAATTATTTAGCATGAATATCTATTAGCCCATAACTCACGAATCGATGCCGTATCTTTTCGCACCACGCCATCTGTGCCGTTACCCTCCGGGTCTGTTGCATTCCGAACTTTTTAGCAAAATCAAGGAGTATAACTCCTTGATTTTGCTAGATCCCCGCTTTCGCGAGGATGACGAAGGAGTGCGAGGACGACGAAGGAGTGCTAGGATGACGAAAATGTCAGATTGCAACACTCCCCCTCCCTTCGAAACCAAGTATTTTGATGTAATACAAGACGCATGATTTACTTCTAGTAAACAAGCATTGCAAGCAAGCATTCAATGCAGTGATACAGCAAAAGACGCAGGCGCGAAAGAGGTTGATTTTAGATTTTCTCGACTCTGCGTAGGTTCTGACCTATAAATGTATTCCCAAGCGGCTTTAACTTGCTGTTTGGGTTATAATCGAACCCTCCCTTACCTGCAAGATCTTCCTTATGAAAGTTTTCATTACCAATCAAGCTTCCTAAATTACCATTAGATTTCAAATTCATTCTTGCGCGCTGGAACATATTTGGCTCTTTGGGTACAGATTTGACTATTTCCTTCATCACAACCGGCTGCTTGACGTCAACTAGGGGCTTAATATCTATTTTATTACCAAGATCAATTTTCATCCCATTTTGTATATTACTAACTCCTTTAAACGAATCATTAGTTAGATCTTGTAACACCACAACTTTCTTATCTCCAAAATCAGGAATTTGCTTCGATTGGAAGACAGTTTTATCACCACCACTAGTATTAATTCTTGGCGGTGTAACATCATGTCTAAACATGAAATTTTGCACATCATCCCAGTGTTGATATAACTCATATCCACCGACTGAAATAAGTGTCACTACCACCACCGGAATTATCCACGGTCTAACGGTGTCCCACCACGAACTATCACCCTTTATCTTAACAACAGACCGTTGCTTGCCCGAATCATCACTCTTATGATCCTGACTTTGGGATTTATAACTGCTTCGCCGGAAAGAATCTTTAACGTTGAAAGGATTTGCAGAGCCTTCAACTTCTAAGCCAGAAGTTTGCAATTGCGGAATATTTTCTAAATACTTTTGAGTAATAATATGAGAATCTCTTCTCACTAGATCAACCATATGGGATTCAAATGCAGATAAATTTGGATTGTGACATGAACCAAAACCAATCCTAAGCTTCAACTCAATAAATCCTTCGGCACCTCTATTATTTGATTTTCTAACACCAAAACGTAACTTAGCGTCATCAAAAACCCCTAACATCCTCTTGTGTGAAGCTGGAGCAAAAACATACTCTAATCTACCATTCACACCTCTTGTGCTGGTAATACCATCCTCAGAAGCATCAAAATAAACCCCTCCCAAATATAAAATAATATTATTAGTTAAATTATGTCCGATTTCGACATCTGCCCCACCAACACCCTTCTCATAAACCCTATAACTGCCACCATCAGCTATTAACTGCTGCTTGGCACCAATTGGCATGTAAACATTCGCCCCTAAAAACCACTCATTCAGCCAATATTCCCCACCAACAGTAATTTGATTAAAATAGCTTCCGCGATCGGTTCGCGCCCGATCAAATGAAGCATATAAACCAATTATTTGCTTTATGTTTTTTTTACCATTTTCTTGCAATAAAAGACGACGATAACCAAAATGCGCATTTCCTTCAAACTCACTTCCAGATGTATCAAAAATTCTTAAATCGGTAAAAAATAATTCATCATCACTTTGCGGGAAAACCGGCAAAAAAAAATCATACGTTATCGCTGCTTTTTTTTTGCCAGAAAATTTGACACCCCCAAGACCAACCTCAAGATATGGATGATATTGATTGTTTATATGGAAAAGTTTATTGGAAACTGCTCCTTGTGCCTCACAAAGAAAGACAAGAATAATTGCCGCTAAAGCAACTGATAATAGTTTTATCACCTGCACCCGCCAATATCAAGAAATAACAGCCGCTATGTTCTTTTTTGACGAAAAATCCAAATCGCAACAAAATCATTAGCTTTAACTATAACACAATACGAGCATAAGTTTACCACCAATTAGGGTCTGTTGCATTCCGAACTTTTTAGCAAAATCAAGGAGTATAACTCCTTGATTTTGCTAGATCCCCGCTTTCGCGAGGATGACGAAGGAGCGCGAGGACGACGAAGGAGTGCTAGGATGACGAAAATGTCAGATTGCAACACTCCTCCCATAATGACTAGAAAAAATCTGCTAGCAATACATTATTTTTATCAACAACACTTATCAGAGACTCGCGTTCTTAAAACAGCTTTTTCCACCTCGACCAAAATAAAAGCAACCATAACAGCACTAATGATATAACACCAATGCTCTAAGTTAATTGCGGCAGTATTAAAAAAATGTTGCATCAAAGGAATATAAGTGAAAAATATTTGAAATAAAATAACCACTGCAATAGACAATAATACATATTTACTTCCAAAAAAAGTTGCCCAATTTAATGAAGACTGTCTGAGATTACGACAATTAATCAAATATACCACCTCTCCCATAACTAGTACGTTCACCGCCACTGTACGCGCAACCTCCAACCCAAACCCCTGTTTATATACAAAAATAAATAAACCAAATACGATCACCATTAATGTTAGCGTTACTAAACATATACGCCACATTAAATGCCAAGATAATAAAGGAGCGCTTGCTTTGCGGGGTGGACGCTGCATAACATCATTCTCTGCTGGCTCGAAACCTAAAGACAGCGATAAAGTAACGGCTGTAATCATATTCACCCATAAAATTTGTACCGCATTTATCGGCAACACCAACCCAAACAATATTGCGATTACAATAGCAAACGCTTGGGCAAAGCTAGTAGGCAAAATAAAAATTATAGCTTTTTGTAAATTATCATAAATGGTTCGCCCAGCACTCACCGCATGAACAATCGTCGCAAAATTATCATCAGCTAACACCATCGCTGCTGATTCTTTGGCAATATCCGCTCCTTTTTGTCCCATAGCGATCCCAATATCAGCCTGCTTTAGTGCTGGCGCATCATTAACCCCATCTCCCGTCATAGCCACCACTTCACCTTGCTGCTGCAACGCCTTCACCAAACGCAATTTGTGTTGTGGCGTGGTACGCGCATAAACATTTATATCACAAGCAACATTGGCCAATTCATCATCGCTCATATTATCAATCATATCTCCAGTCAATACTTGACCGCTCTCAATACCGACACTGGTGGCAATAGCTCTTGCTGTCGTAGCATGATCACCAGTAATCATTTTCACTTTCACCCCTGCCTGCATACACTCTTTTACTGCTAGGCCCGCTTCTTCTCGAGGCGGATCGATCAGACCAAATAAAGCCATTAACACCAATTCATCCTCAACGTCATTAAAAGCCAGTGTTAGCCTTTTGTTAGGAGTTATCTTGGAAGCAACCGCAATAACACGTTGACCAAGAGATGCGAGATTCTCAATGTTTTTTTGCCAATACTCTCTATCAAGCGGCACAGCATCCCCATTTATCTGCTGCCACTTACATTTACTCAATATAATTTCAGGCGCACCTTTGATGTAAATATAACTATTGTTGTCATGATTGTGATGCAATGTAGCCATAAATTTATGTTCAGTTTCATAGGGGATCAAATCGGTGCGAGGAAATTTTTGGCGCCATAAACCAACATCAAACTTAATTCGCGAACCTAGCATCATTAACGCCACATCAATAGGATTGCCATAAGCGGTATAATCACCACCATGATGCTGATGCAGTTCGGCATCATTACAAAGAATCACACTAGCAACCGCCCCTTTTACATCCGAATGATCAAATGAGATATTCTCACCGAGCAGATAACTTTGCTGCACCGTTACTATAGATTGCACCATAAGTTCGTTACTAGTAAGAGTACCGGTTTTATCGGTACAAATTGTAGTTACAGCTCCCATGGTTTCTACTGCCGGCAATCGTCGCACAATTGCTTTGTGCCGCGCCATTCTTGTGACACCAATTGCCAAAATAATCGTCATTATAGGGGGCAAACCTTCTGGCACTGCCGCGACGGTCAAACCCACAATCCCCATAAACATTTCACTACTAGAATCATGCCAAACCAAAATTCCGACCAAAAAAACTATTAACGCTAAAACAACAATCAGCAATGTTAACCACCGTCCAAATTTGTTCATTTGCAAAAGCAATGGCGTAGTAATTGACTCTACTTCAGCAAGTGCCTGACTAATTTTACCAATTTCAGTATTAATGCCAGTTGCAACCACCACTCCTAAACCACTACCATCAGTAACCAAAGTACCACTATAAAGCATTGAATAACGTTCACTTATAGCAGCCTGTTCTGATACAGCAGCGATATTTTTTTCCACCGGCAAAGATTCGCCCGTCAAAATTGCTTCCTGCGCTTGTAAGTTTTTGAGCTCGCATAAACGTAAATCAGCCGGCACTTTATAACCACGCTCCATAACCACAACATCACCAGGCACCAACATAAATGTCGGTATAATAACTTTCTTACCATCCCTAATCACTTTAGCGTTGGGAGCGAGCATTGAGCTAATTGCACGCAGCGCTTTCTCTGCTTTGCCTTCCTGAAAAAATCCAAAAATAGCATTTAACACTACGACCCCAAAAATAACACTAACATCCACCCATTTGCCCAAATATGCCGCCATCATTGCTGAAACAATCAAAATATAAACCAAAGCATTATGAAATTGACGCAAAAATCGCCACAATACGCTCTCTTGCTGTTGCGCAATTACTTGGTTACGACCATAAGTTTTTTGTCGATCTAAAGCTGCGGCCGCCCCCAAGCCATGCTGCAAATTGGTTTGCAACTTACTTAAAGTAGTAGCAACATCTAAAGCATGCCACTTGGCATCAGATATATCAGATATAGACATATTGTTTCCTATTTTGAGTTTCCATTACCAATTTTGGCACAAGATAACCAGGGAGTTTTTCCTTCATTTCGCGGTAAATTTTCACAGCATGTTCGAAATCAAGAGCAAAATGCGCTGCTCCTTGAACCTTATCCAATAAATGTAAATAACAAGGCACAACACCAGCAGCAAATAGTTTTTCACATAGCTCTATCAAAACTGCGCTATTATCGTTAATTCCGCGTAATAATACTGATTGATTAAAAATCGCATCACTCTGTTGTTGCAGCAAATCGAAAGCATGCTGCACTTTGACATTGATTTCCTGTGGATGATTACAATGCACCATCAAAATAACTGGGATTGATGATCGTATTAATTCTGATGTTATACGTTCTGGCAGTACTAATGGCACGCGACTATGAATCCTAATTCTTTTGATGTGCAATATTGCGCCTAATTCAGCCATAATATTTGTTAACTCATCAGGTTGCAGCATCAGCGGATCACCACCACTCAAAATTACCTCGCTCACAGTAATGTCGTTTTTGATATAGGAAAAAACTTTTCCCCAATCGGAAATTTTTGGGCGTTGATGGCGCCGAAAACAAAAACGGCAATTAACAGCACATTCTGAAGTAACAAGCAACAAAACCCGCCCATGATACTTGTGAATTAAACCGGCGATAGGAGAATGCTGACTCCCCCCAAGAGGATCCTGGCCAAACCCTGGAGTTTCTTTTAATTCATTAGAATTTGGCAAAATTTGCTGCAATAAAGGGTCGTTAATATCATTTTGCCGCATACGTTGCACAAAACTTTCCGGCACTTTAAGAGGAAATTCAGCAAACATATCCATAATTGCTGAAAAATCTAGGTTCAAATGCAATGTTTGTTCGAGTTTTTTTAAATCTGTAATCATATAAAAAAATAGCAACCACCATAATAATCGTCCAATAATAACATAAAATGCGAAGAAAACTTCGTTAAATCAACATTGCAAAACAATTACTGCCATTGCCCTCCCTGCCCTATTGCACCAAAAAATTCTTTCTGGTATATATACAGCCTTACTTAACCTAAGTTATTAATTTATCTCAGTGTGGAGTTGTTATGGCTCAAGTTTGTCACGTTACAGGTAAACGTCCAAAAATTGGCAACAAAGTATCGCATGCCAATAATAAAACCAAAAGGCGTTTCAATATAAATTTGCACACCAAGCGTTTTTGGATTGAAGAAGAAAAACGCTTCATTAAACTGCGCGTTTCTACCAAGGGTTTAAAAACCATTGATAAAGTTGGGGTTAAACAAGTTTTAGACAATCTATCAAAATATCGTAATGACATTGAAGGGTAAGATCTATGGCTTCTAAAGTACGTGAAAAAATTAAACTGGTTTCTACCGGCAAAAATAAAGCGGGTAAACCAACAAAAACATTTTACACCACCACTAAAAACAAGCGTCAAACTACCGAAAAAATTAATATTAAGAAATTCGATCCTAAGGCTTTTGATCCTAAAACAGGCAAAATCGGGATGCACGTTGTTTTTAAAGAAGATAAAGTTAAATAATCAGACCATAGACCATTTAATAGGCTATGCAGGGTAAAGTTTTGCGCCATTCATAAGTTGCTTTATAATATGGACTGCTGCAATCCGATATTTTATCATCCTTGCACAAACCAAGATCTAACAAAATCAAAGGGCGAAGGCAACAACCTTACTTAGACAAAGCTCCCTTATTTTTTGTGAGATAAGCAATATGCCTGAGTTACCAGAAGTTGAAACTATTTGTCGCGGCCTTGCACCATCAATTGTGCAACAAAAAATTATTACTATTACCATCTATAATAACAAGTTACGTTACCCAATACCGAAAAACATCTCTAAAAGTCTAGCAAAACAAACCATCCAAAAAATTTATCGACGTGGTAAATATATTTTATTAACAACTAAAAAAGGCACTTTGATTATTCACCTTGGAATGTCTGGCACCCTGCAAATCAAACCGAAAAACCATCCTAGCGGCAAACATGAACACTTCATTCTCACTTTTGCTAACGATTTGTCCCTTCGCTACAAAGATCCCAGACGCTTTGGTGCTATTTTATGGACAAATAAAGACCCATTAAAACATCCATTGCTAAAAAAACTTGGGATAGAACCATTAGATAACAATTTCACCGCAAATTACTTATATGACAGAGCAAAATCTAAACACTGTGCTGTCAAACAATTCATTATGAATAACGAAGTGGTTACTGGCATTGGTAATATTTATGCGAATGAGGTTTTATTTGCTGCTAAAATAAACCCATTAACAGCAGCAAACACAATTACCCTTCACCGCTACCAAATACTAGCAAAAGAAATTAAGAAAATACTTCGCAGTGCAATAAAACATAGAGGCACAACAATTCAAGATCACACCGATAGCCATGGCAAACAAGGTTCGTTTCAAAATAAATTAAAAATTTATGGTAAATTTGACGAGAACTGCTGTCGCTGCCAAACAAAATTAACCCATATTAAACTCGGACAACGTACAACTTTTTTTTGTTTATTCTGTCAAAATAACTAAATAATTGATCAAGCTTTTATTTTGCTGCGGAAAGCGTTTTGCGCAGCAAGCGGCACTAGCAATGAAACATCACCACCAAGCAAAGCAATCTCTCGCACCACAGATGAAGAAACATAGGCATATCTTTCTGCCGGTGTTAAAAACACAGTTTCAATTTTCGGCTCCATTACACGATTAAGACTAGCAAGCTGCAATTCATAATCAAAATCTGAGATCGCTCGTAAACCACGTAAAATCATCATAACATTTTTGGTGCGCGCAAAATCGATTAATAATCCAGAAAAAGTGCAAACCTCAACATTATGATTTTTACTTAAAGACTCACGTACAATGCTCTCGCGCTCCTCTAAAGTAAAAAGCGTGCTCTTTTGAGAATTAGCGGTAATCGCAACAACCACTTTCGTAAATAACCGGCTAGCACGCTCGATCAAATCGATATGACCATTAGTTATTGGATCAAAAGTTCCAGGATAAATTATACCGCCCACCATAAATCACCTGTTATTGTTATAGAGAAAACACGAAAATCTTCCCGTACGACCTAACATTGGGTATTATTACAATCATCTACCCACTGTCACTCTCATCTATTTCCATTTTATAGCAAATATGCTCTTGAGTAAAAATTATTGCTGTTTATAATAACCACAAACAAAAATAACAAGATTGAAAATTAGAACCACACATTTGTTTTTTTTATTTTCGCTCCCTTCGTCTAGTGGCCTAGGACGCCGCCCTCTCACGGCGAAAACATGGGTTCGAGTCCCATAGGGAGCGCCAACATAAAACATCTTAACTACCAACATCATTTTTTTTGTGAAATTTTATGAAATTTGTTGATGAAGCTAAAATTAAAGTAAAAGCTGGAGATGGCGGCAATGGCTGTTTGAGTTTTCGTCGCGAAAAATTTGCTCCTTTCGGCGGTCCTAATGGCGGTGATGGTGGCAATGGCGGCAGCATTTTCTTCATTGCTGATCAAAATTTAAATACTTTAGTTGATTTCCGTTTTCGCAAAATTTTTGAAGCCGAACGCGGACAAGATGGCATGGGCAGCCAATGCACTGGCAAAGATGGTGCCGATATGATTATTAACGTGCCAGTAGGCACCTTAATCTATGATGCTGATACAAACGAATTAATTGCTGATCTTAATAAATCTAAACAAAAAACTTGTATCGCAAAAGGTGGCTTTCATGGTTTCGGCAATCTTTATTTTAAAAGCAGCACTAATCGCGCTCCACGCAAAACCACTAAAGGTTACCCCGGGGAAGAACGCAATTTAAGATTAGAATTGAAATTATTAGCCGATGTTGGCTTATTGGGATTGCCCAATGCTGGGAAATCTTCTTTCATTCGCGCTGTCTCAGCTGCGCGCCCTAAAGTAGCCGATTATCCATTCACCACTCTCCATCCCAATCTCGGCGTCGTTAGCATCGACACCGAATGCAGCTTTGTGGTTGCTGACATTCCAGGATTAATAGCTGGCGCAGCCGAAGGCGCCGGCCTTGGTATTCAATTTTTAAAACATTTAACACGTACCAGCATTCTACTACATATAGTCGATATCTCACCACTCGATGGTAACGATCCTATAGAAGCCATAAAAACAATTAACAAGGAAATCAAAAAATTCAGCAAAGAATTGGCCAAAAAAGAATGTTGGCTAGTATTAAATAAAATTGATCTAGTGCAAAAAACTGAGTTGGAAGCTAAAGTCCAAGATATTATTAAACGTCTAAAATGGCGAGGCAAAGTATTTCAAATTTCAGCAATCAAAAAAATCGGCACCAAAGAACTTTGTTATAAACTGATGGATCACTTCATTAAAGCCAAAAAAAACTGATCTTCAATGGAGTTCGGTAGAACGCAAAGAACGCGCTACTTTATCCAAAATCCCATTAACATATTTGTAACCTTCAATGGAGCCTAGATTTTTTGTTAATTCTAACGCTTCATTGATGATCACTTTATACGGAACATCAAGACGATTTTTAAGCTCATAAATCGCCATACGTAACACCGCAAGCTCCACTGGATCAAGCTCTTTGATTGAACGATCGAGAAAAGATATAGCAATCTTATCAATCATCTCCACATTTTTAATCACCCCATCCAGTAAATCATAAAAATACTCCACTTCTACTTTTTTGGGATTAAATTTAGCTAGAAACTGTTGCTTAATGTCAAGAACGTTGGCCGCTGTCAATTGCCATTGATAGATGGCCTGTATCGCGAAAAATCGTGCTTTACGACGCGCTTGTGGCTTCATATAAAAAATACTTTTATTTATTACTTTCGATATTTTTGGTGTTTTTTTGTAATTTTTTTATTTCTGTATTAAATGCCTTAACATCTTGAAAACTCATATATACCGAAGCAAACCTGACATACGCGACTTGATCTAATTGGCGTAATTCTTCCATTATCATTTCACCTATAATTTGCGAACTCACTTCGCGCTCACCAGTAGTGCGCAATTTATGCATAATACGCTGCAAAGACTCTTCTACTTGTTCGGTACTAACAGAACATTTATGTAACGCCCGCCGCATGCTTAAACGTAATTTTTCTTCATCAAAAGGTTGGCGTACATTGCTGCGCTTTACCACTCGCGGCACTACAAGTTCTGCTACCTCGTAAGTAGTAAACCGTTCATTACAAACAAGGCACTCACGTCGTCGCCGCACCTGTTTGCCTTCACCAACTAATCGTGAATCAATCACCTTAGTATCAATTTCACTACAAAAGGGACAATGCATAAAAAAACCTTCAACAATTTATGCTTTTTAATATTAAATTAGTGCTCTGACGACAACAAATTCTTCATCACTTGCCAAACATCAGCTGCTTCTATCGCTCCAAAATTAGCCAAATGCACCTGATTGGCTCCTACTGTACCGATCAGTTCTGGATTGGTTACACCATAAAGAGAAATTGTCGGGATGTCAAACGCAGCTGCCATATGGCTAAGGCCAGTATCAACGGCAACGACACCGCTGGCGCTACGTATCAAAGCAGCGATAGCAGCGAGTTTTAATTTAGGCAGCACTCGAACTTGTACCTTTTCCGCTGCAATTCTTTTAGAACGCAGTAGCTCATTGTTATCTCCCCACGGCAAATAAACAATAAAACCATTAGCGACAGCAAATTCCGCAAGCTCTATCCATTTTTGCTCTGACCAACATTTCTCTGCCTTACTAGTACCATGAAAAAACACCATATACTTTTCATGCTTCTCAGTTTGCGGAAATATTTTTTCATTAATACCATAATGGGGGGCGTTTGGTGGCAATGTATAATGCAAAGAAAGAGCAAATAATTGACGACTACGGGTAATTGCATGCTGATTTTTAGCAACTTCATATTTGTTTTTATAAAAATAAGCAGCTTGTGGCTCGCGAACGCTATTTTTAGCATAACCACACCTAACCCCAAAAGCAAAAGCGGCAATTATGGCGCTTTTAATTAAACCTTGAGCATCAATAATTAAATCGTATTTTTCTTGCCTCAATGTTGCTAAAAAATGGAAAATTTCTCCAGATAATAATGCTGCTTTTAAATTTTTACGCCAACGGCGCCATGCTACTGGAATCACTTTAACTACAGCAGGATGCCAATTAGGAATCTCAGCAAAAGACTCCTCAACCACCCAAGAAAATTGGACCTCGGGAATATTGGCTTTAGCGTCAGTCAAAGCTGGTAATGTATGTATCACATCACCGAGAGAGGAAGTTTTAACTATCAATACTTTCAATGTTTTCATGAAAACCATCCATACGCGGGTCGTTTCTTCTCAGCGGAAAATAGGATCAAAAAATCTTGCTTTTCAATAGAAAATTTCATGGCTTTATTAAACCCTATTTAATAGTGACAAAGTTATGCTATCGCCGCAATCGCTTTTAATACCACTTCTGGTTTTATATCATACAAACACTTAGTGTGCTGCAATGGACATTCGCGTTCACAGCATGGACTACATGGTAAATTAGAAACAAGTGTTCTAAATTTATTATTAGAAAGTGGTGATACAAATTTTGGCGAAGTCGAACCATAAATTGCAATTAAGGGTTTACTTAAAGCGGCCGCTATATGCATCAATCCTGAATCATTAGTTACAACCACTGTGGCTAAAGATAAAAGATCAATCGCTTCACCTAAATCTGTTTTTCCGATTAAATCAATACAGACACCGCCACAATGTTCCTGAATTTCTTGGGACATTTTTTTGTCTTTAGTACTACCAAAAAGCCACACCTCCCAACCTTCCTCTATTTTTGCTTTAGCAAGCTCACCAAAATAACTTGCTGGCCACCTTTTAGCTGGACCATATTCTGCCCCCGGACAAAGAGCTAAAATTGGCCGCGATGGTAAAGACAGCTGCAAACGCTGCATGGCGAAATCCAGCTGTTCCACCGATATTTGTAACCGCGGCAATAGAGTTGCCTCCAATAATGGTTCGCTTTTCGCGTCTGCCAGTGCCACAAAACGCTCTACCATGAGCGATAACTTTTTTTTAACTAAAAATCTTGGTTCATTTAACAAAATAAACCGCGCTTCACCCAGCCATCCAATTCTTCGTGGAATCTTTGCCCAAAACGGTATTAGCGCTGACTTAAACGAATTTGGCAATACATAAGCTTTGGTGTAAAAATTTTTGCGCAAGTTTTGAGCTATTTTAAACCGCGCCATCAACTTCAAATCACCATGATGAAACGGTGAAACCAGACAATCATTTACTTCAGGCATACGACGTAAAAGAGGATGCAACATTGGACTTGCTAAAACATCAATAATACAGTTTGGAATTTTTCTTTTAATCAATCGCAGCAGCGCCTGGGCCATTACCATATCACCAACCCAAGAAGGAGCTACTATTAAGATTTTTTCATTATGCTGATTACTTTTAACCATATATAAAATACAAAGAGGGAGTGTCGCAATCTAACAATTTCGTCATCCTCGCGAAAGCGGGGATCTAGAAAAATCAAGGAGTTATACCCCTTGATTTTTCTAAAAAGTTCGGAATGCAACAGACCCAAAGAGGCAAAACCCCAGATCACATACCTCTCCAGTTCTGTTCTGCCTCTTTTTTATGAGATAACTCTGCTACAACAATTAGATGTTAATTCTATAAGTAATACCAGCTGCTATAAAATCAATGGTTGGTAGATCACTAACCGCCATTGTCTTATTCCACGATAAATCAACCGCCATATTAGGCATAAACCAATAGCTCGCTCCAATGGCACCAATAGGAGTAAATTTGTTATTAGCTCCTTTTTCAGCAAAAGTACCAGCATTACCATGCAAAGCACCACGAAATATCCAAGCCAAACCACCCTTAATATATAAATCAAATCCATGATCAAGCGGCAGCCTTGCTTTTATCATTAAGTCCATCCCTTGCTGCAAAATATCTTGGGTGTTGCCAGTAGTGTTGTCCTTAAACTTGGGACGACCATAATAAGCATAGCCAAGTTCAGTAGATATGTACTGAGTAAATGCATAACCAAAATAACCGCGACCAGCAAATTTATAGCTATCATCGTAACTATTCCTCGGCAAAGTATATTTAGAGCCACTATAGTGCATATTGGCAGCGCCAAATTGAGCCCCAAAATAAATGCCTGAGTTAAAATCACTGCCGCTATCATTAGCAGCTACCCCAGAGGTAAACTCACTACCGCCATTGCTAATCTCTTCTGCTGCAAATACCGCATTACTAAAACCTAAAATTAAAACCAATAAACACAATATTTTTTTATACATTGCTAGTTCCTCATCTTAATATTATAAAACACTTGTTAGAAACACCTGATAGTTTAGGCCAAAAGTGCCGAGAAATGCAAGAAGATATAAATTATTTGTCCCCCCATTGCTACAATCCAAAATCAAGGAGCATAACTTATTTATTGTTTTTGTCAGATCCCCGCTTGCGCGAGGATGACGAAGGGGAGACCAAGGACGACAAGTATAAAGAAGGGGATACGAGAATGACGAAGGGGGACAAGGATAATGAGTAAGATACGAGAATAACGAAGGGGAGATCAGGGACGACGAGGATAAGGAAGGAGATGCGAAAATAGCCCGAGGACGACAACGTTAACGAAGGGGAAGAAGGGAAAACGCGAGGATGATGAATAGGAACCTGAGGACGAAGGAGATGCGAGGATAATGAATGGGAGTGTCGCAATCTAACAATTTCGTCATCCTCGCGAAAGCGGGGATCTAGCAAAATCAAGAGGTTATGCTCCTTGATTTTGCTAAAAAGTTCGGAATGCAACAGACCCTGAATGAAGCCCAAGAACAACGAGGATGACGAAAATGGCTCTGCTGAAATCTGTGATTTTTATAGTTCCCACGAAAGTGAGGTTCTAGGAAATTCAATAAGTTAAATTATAAAATAACGCTGAAAATTTCAGATTTCAGCAGGCCCAAAAGTCAGATTGCAACAGTCCATCTGCACAAAGAGTTCTGACAAAATCTGAACACATAAAAACAAAAAGGCGGAGAACTCTCTCCGCCTTTTTTAATTACAACTAAACTATAAAACTACTTACTGACTAGATATCGAATCTATATCTTAAGCCGACCAAGAAAGCATCGGAGTATGGTTGATACTTATCTTCGAATACTCCCCCACCAGCATTGTGCTTAGGATAACCATTAAACCTTAACCACTCAATGTTAGCAATAATATTTGGAGTAATATAATAATCTGCACCAACTCCAAAAGCTACATTAAATGCACGTCGATTTTTCTTTGTTGTTCCTGTATCGGAAACAAGCGGAGTGTTAGTGTCAAAATTAGTCATCATATAGCCAACACCAAGCTTGGCATAAAGATCGAAATTATCAACCACTGGAGCCTTGATCTTACCCATCAGATCAAAGACCTGTGTTGACTTGACCTTATTGTATTCACCATTGAATGAAAATGTCGGCTTATTAAAGAATCTTGTATAACCTAACTCAGCAGCAAAATATCTATTGATATCGTATCCTACAAAGAAGCGGCCAACGACACCATTGTCTTTGCCTACAGAGATACTATTTAGACCATCAAGATTTTTCCAATTATTAATCCCATAACCAGCACTAAGACCAACATAAATACCGGTATCAGAAGAAACAGCAGCCGGAGCGGCTGGCATTGTTTCTGGAAGACCACCAGCAAAAGCCACTGAAGATAAACCAAGAGCGGCTATTGCACTAACAACTAAAAGTTTTTTCATATTTAATCCTCTATTATTTTTTTCGAAAAAAATTTACTAAATTAAACCCAAACAACGACCATATTCTACATACTTTGTAATAAAAAGCAAATACACACCAGATATCTTCTTATCAACAAACAGCCGCGGATTCTAATTATGAATTTTACAAAAGTCAAATCTTACCATACCACTATTAGAAAATAAAAAAATTATTGACTCAATACCGCAACACAATATAGACGTAAACAAGAAATAATTGCAAGCAAAAATAATACTTTTTATAAAACGTGCAACAACGCCAACCATTATCATCAATAACAGCCATTAAAAGCTTAACTTCCATTTATCCGACTCACCCCAACCACTGCAGGAACATTACTAATGTAACGCCTTACCCGCTCAAAATGAGCCAAATTTTTTACAAGCAACTGCAGCAAAACTAAAATATAACCGCCGCTGTGGCTATTTTGACTGCTACTACTAATATGCTCAATATTGGCATTAGCTTTCGCAATAGCTTCTGTCAGCTTAGCTAATGAACCCAAATGGTTCACAACCTCCACCTGCAACGCCACCCGAAAATTACCACTGACATCTTCCGCCCAGCTAACAGGCAAACATTTTTCTGGCTGTTTTCGTAGTTTGACCAAATTAATACAATCTTGCGTATGAATATCTAAACCATAACCAGCATTAAGATAGCCAACTATCGGATCGCCTGGAATCGGATGACAACAGCTAGCAAAAGTTATTGCCACCCCTTCAGCGCCCCGAATCAATAACGGTTTAACTTCAACCTCTTTAACATCTTTAATAATTTTATTCTTAGCTTTATTTTCACCGCCACTATTGCTATTCATCAATTGATAAGCCACCAAAACAGCCAAACGATTACCAAGCCCAATATCTTCATACAAACCATCCCTATCTTTAAACCCAGATTTTTTGAGAAAATCATTCATGACTTTTGGATTAATTTCCTGCCAATCAATTTTTAAATCAGCAAAAACTTTATCAAGTAATTGCTTACCCAATGCCATCAACTCTTCACGCTTGCGGCTTTTTAAATAATGACGAATACCGCTACGCGCCTTCCCCGTAATAACAAAACTGAGCCAAGCAGGATTAGGTTTGGCTTCTTGCGAAGTTATAATTGAGATTGTCTGCCCATTTAGCAAAGCAGTAGACAAAG